>Ga0272448_1001407_pt1 | contig 32448 bp, 44 predicted proteins | sample YNPCB0191_FD_202220 | JGI IMG/M metagenome (GOLD analysis project Ga0272448, IMG submission 202220) | Hot spring sediment microbial communities from Yellowstone National Park, WY, United States - YNP-CB-019-1 | ecosystem: Environmental > Aquatic > Thermal springs > Hot (42-90C) > Sediment...
AAAATAGCCGGGGTAGCCTAGCCTGGCCAGGGCGCCAGACTCATAATCTGGAGAGAACAAGGGGCATGCGCCCTATCCCAGAGGTCGCGGGCTCGAATCCCGCCCCCGGCACCAAGCGAAAACCTACGGTTTCCGCGCTTCCCTTGTTGAACGGAGCTTGTTTTGGGTTGTTTTGGTTTAGGGTTTGGAGTAGGGTGAGGAGGGTTTGTAGGTTGTCTATTAGCGTGTGGTCTCCAGATTTGGGACGGTCCCAGGACGGTCCTGTGTATGGTTGTTCTCCAGACTGGGACGGTCCTAATAGAAGAGTTGTTAGGTAGTCGTTTAAGCCCATGTTGGCGTTTTCTGCTTTGTTTCGGAGTAGGTCGGCGACTTCGGTTTTTAGGCATAAGCCTGTCATTCCTTGTTTGGGCAAGTTTTCACCTCCTTCTGGTTTTTATTTTGGTTGGTGGGATTTTTAAGATGCCGTAAAGAATTTTTTGTAGGGGCAGGCGGGTTTTTGTTTTGGAGGTATAGGTTTCTGAGGATGATTAGTTTGGCTGTGTGGAAGTATCCTGCTTCTCTGAGTTCTTTGTGGGTTGCTGTTATGCCTTTATAGTCTGTGCCCATTGTTCGGGCTTGTTCCTCTTGAAAGAGTTGCTGAGCTTTCTCCCAGATCAGCGGTCTCACTGTGGGCCAGAATTTACCGCGGTTTCTGGTTTGGGATTTGGACAATTTCTTCATACCTCATGGTTTCTATTTTGTTTTCGATTTCTTTGTCTGGGATGGGAAGGTCTATGATGTAGTCGGCGATTTTTCGGGCTTCGTCAGAGTCTTTAGCGTTGACAATAAGAACGATTTCCACTAAATACTTTGGCATGCTTTCATCCGCCTCAGTTAAGACTTTAGGCTATGCTCAAAAATGGGTTAGAATCGTTTCAATGTGAAAATTACGATGTGAAAATGACTGTTTTCAGACAAAGGCGCAGACACAGGTGCTTTTCATTATGTACATTTGGCATTTGAGACTCTGATTTTCAGTGGATAATGTGAAAGATAGCTCCAAGGAGAACGTCAATGCAGAAACGCAAAGTTTTCATCTTTGTTCCTTGGAAAGCTAATAGCGGAAAGAGAATGCAAAAAGAGCGAAGACTAAAGCATAGTGCGCCATCTTACGATGTCATTTTTCAGAAAAGGACTACCTCAAGAGTTTACCGCTTAGTGAAGTTATCTCTTCCTAACGTAAGCACAAATCAAAGAAAGAGAGTCATCGAGACGCTTTTGGATGGAAGAGGCGCAATTGGATTGATAGAGTGGTGGATGAGAGGAAGTATAGTTAAAAAACCGAAATGGCAATTCTACTGCCTGCTTGTTTTCAAAGCATAGAGGCACTCTGCTAAGTATGTCTTTACATGAAATTCGTTAGTTTTGCCGATGAAGAGTTGTTTTGTAGCGCCAAATCATAACTTTCGGGAATTGAAACTTCTCCACTCATTATGGAGAAAATGTTATCACTGCCCGTTTTCCATATGTTCCACTGCTTTCGGTCGCTTGTTATATAAACAAAGTAATCCAGGTCTTTTAAGTCGAGTTCCTTAATATGATATGTCGTGAATGCTCTATTTGCCCAGAAGCCAACTCCTATTTTAACAGCGGTATTCAGGGAATCTTTTGCAAACCTTGTCTGAAAATCTTTAAGCCCATCGATGTATGCTTGTTCTTCTTTGTAAAGAGACAAGTTGTCTATGTTTTCTTGAACATCGCCCCGAGAATAAGTGCCGATGTTTTCCTGAAGGCTTGTCACCCTGCTTGGCAGAAATGAGATTATGTCAATGTATTCTCGAGGTTGTCGTCTTCCTGTTCCTGGCTCTACGAGTATTCTACGGTCTCCTTGAGCACCAGGATAGCTAACCGCAATTATTCTAAATCCATTCTTCTTCAAGATGTTGTGAACTGCGATATAGGTTACATCGTCCTCATCTAATGTTGTTCTTTCTTTTATCTGAGTGATTTCGGGGTAACTATCAAACACTCTGACATCTGGGCAATCCTGCCATCTCAGCACTATCCTTCTTTGATTATTATCATCTTCAACTGCGAAAAGCGCTGAGTAGGCAAATATCGTTTTCAATGGCTTGTTTAAACTAAGGAAATTTCTGTGCACGAATTCTGTGAGATCCAATGTGATTGTGCTTGAGCTGCCGCCCCTATATGTTTCCACTATTCCCATGAACTCATCACTTTGATAAAGGCCAGATCCGAGTGCAAAGCAATATAGAAAATCGTATGCGTTGACCAGCCCATTTTGTCTAATGTATTCTCTAATCTCTTCCTCTTTGGGAACACCTTTATACCATGCATCATTACGCTCATTGAATATCATTTTTGACACAATTGATGGGAACAAGGTTGCATAGTAAGCCAACATGCCCCTTTCAGGGTCCATTGCGTGACCAAATCTATTGAGTTTGAGTTCCAATGCTTCTCTGTTCAACACAGGGTCCCTATCGATCCATCGTGTCCTTGACGTATCAAGTGTCTGGGCGTCGACTTGCTGTGTGCTTTGAAGTTTTTCAATCCACTCTTTGAAAAAGGTTTTCTCCTGCAATGCCGCGACTACTTTATTGACCCATTCCTCTGAGAAACCTTCAGCGGTTATGACTTGTAGAATCGTCTTTAATAACCATTCGAGTTCCTCAATCGGCTTTGGGCAGGAAAGATATTCTGTGTCAACCTCGACCACTCCTTTTTCGTTGCACTTCCACTCGAAGTGAAAATATGGCAAGTCATATCTTTTGAAAATTAAAGAAAACGGTTTGGCATAGTCAAATTCTACTTGTCCACCATGCTCATATGGAGATTCCTTCTTAGTTGGCGATATTTTAGCGTAGAGACAATTATTTCTGGCTGAAGTTAATAGTCCGTCAAATCGTTGAAGTTCATGGTCTTCAGTAAAGACAGCTGTTGAAAATTCGATAAAGAGAAGTGGATGTTCTTGGTTGTCTTGTATGATTGTCATCAAGATGTCAGGTTTTTTCCAAAAGAATATTGGTGCAAGTTTTCTGCCATAGTACGCATAATTTCCTTTGAGTTTTACTAATTTGACGCGAATTTCGGTTGATATTGCTTCAAGAGCTTTTTGTATCATTGGAAGAATGAAATGATTTGCTTGCTCCATACATTCATAGTATAATCTAATTTCTTGAATCATGATGTACTCACCTATTTTTCGTTATTCAGGAGAATTATGTGTTCTTCCTTTGTCTTGTTTCTAAAGGCTGGATTAAAGGATTTACTTGCATAATTCAGGCTGTAGTTGACCTTATCCAACAGTTTGAAACCTGTCTTTTCGGCAATTTCGTTGACTACCGCATCTCCTCTAAATAGCTCCTTTCTTATAATGGAATCTCCAACGACTATCACAAACGGTTTATTAGGTTTCAAGACATGCCTAAACTGTTCGAAACATCTTGTCATGTCCCTTATGTAAGTGTCGATGTTTTCCCTCTGACTTGAGTGCCTGAGTCTTGAGCCTATTTCATTGAACTTGGCGCGTTCCCAATCTAATTTCAACCAAAACATTCGCAATTTGTGGTAGAGGTAGTAGTCATATGTATTAGGATATGGTGGTGATGTGACAATCAAGTCGGCACTATTTTCCTCCAAAAAATCTGCTTCTCTGCAGTCGGCATGATGAGCGACCGCTTGACAGTCGGAGGCTCTCTTGTTGAATTCTTTCATTCTTTTGCTCATATCTAAGAGCTTGTTTTTGAAAAGGGAAAAAGCGTGTTTTGGTAAGACTTCTTTTTTGACAGCAGCATATCGTGTTTCGCTTTCTTGATTGGAGACTGAGACTATTATAGAGGAAAATGCCAAAAGAACGAAATTCTTGAACTCTTCTCTAACGCATTCTTGAATGATGGATGTTTTAATTATTGCTAACTCCTGCAAGACAGGCTCTTCAAACCAATGGTCTCTGTTGGGAAAATCGGGTATGTCAAAAGAATAGATGCTATTTTCAAAAGAGCTATCCATGAAGGCTATGAGATTTTGATTCTTATAACGGCTTGCCCAAAAATTATCAAGTCTCTTTTCAATTTTTGCTAATAAAGTAGGAATTGTATCCAACTCTTGATCTGTGATTTTTGTGGTCTTAACATTTGCCATGAAAACGCCAAGAGGGTGAATATCAATGCCAAGAGATCGTCGTCCGAGGAGCTTTGCCTCTACAAGCGTTGTTCCGCTCCCACAATACGGGTCAAGAATAAGGTCGTTCTCGTTGCTCATGTGTTTGATGAAGAAGTTTGGTATTTGGGGTATAAACTTTCCCGGAAAAGGGTGAAAATTATGAGTGAGATATGTGGTGTCTTGTGCATGGAGTATAACGTTAAGAATTTCTTCTTTAGGCAACGACATTATGAAATCGCCCATTCTCTGGTGGTTTTCTCAACACGACAAGAAAAGTGTGATTGATATTCACGTAGAAAACAGAAGGATATCCTAATAGTACGAGGCTTCGCTGTTCATTTTGGTCCCAGATAATCAAGTCGTGATAAAGGAACCCTGCATCTTTTCCGAGATGAGCAATATCAGAATGGAAGTCGATGAAGGGCTTTCCGTTTTGTGGATCCCTACAATCTTTTACAACCCAGATGTTGTATCCTCCAGGTTTCGTGACTATCATTAATTTTGTCATAACATCTTTTACGGCTTGAAGAAACTCTTCATAACCAAGATTGCCAAAGTCTCGTGGATCTTCTCCATACTGCTTGACTACCGATTTGTTCAAAGACGCTATCCACGAAGTCTTGTGGGTTTTCTTTCTGTCGTTTAAAGAACGCAAAATAAAGTTTGCATAAGGTGGAGAGGTGAACATAAGCTGAACACTATTTGGCTCCACCCATCGTAGCATTTCTCTACAGTCGCCAAGAATCACTTTTTGCTCGGGGCCTTCAATTAACTTTTGTTGACTGAGAATTTCTTTTGCCAATTTTACGAACGTTTCGTATAGCTCTATGCCTATTCCTCTTCTGCCAAGATTTCTTGCAGCGATAAGAGTGGTACCTACGCCAAGAAATGGGTCCAGAACCAAGTCATTCTTTTTTGTGTACATTTTTATTGCTCTCTCCGCTAAGGCCACCGAAAACGTGGCTCCATGCTTAAGGTGATACCATTCTCGAGCAGAACTAACTTCACGCGCTGTCCAAACGCTTTTGCTTAGGCGTGTCCACTCCTTCGGTGTGAGTCCATTAAACCCTACTTTTTCACTCATTTGTTTTTCACCCTGTTGTTGAAGTATATTCGGGCGGGTCCAACTTTCCTTGAGCATACCTCGCCTTTTTGTTCCATGGCTGTCAGAAAGCCTGCCATAAACTGGCGATTAATGTCTACTGCTTTCGCAATCTCCTTGATGCTGAGCCCAGGCGTCTTTGCTAATATCCTCTTGATTTTTTCGGATAAATCGATGCTAAGAGAAGGACGATCTGCGCTCATATAGATTATCCCTTGTGCTAACACTAATGATATTTAAGTCTGGATATATAAGCCTATTTTTAATCAAAGTCTTCAGTTGCCAATCTCTTTTAGGCTCTTTTTCGTTGTCTTTTTTCGTGTTCTTCTTTTTCCTGAATCCATGCTTCGTATCTTTCTAATACGTCGTCAATCTGTCTATGAATAAAGTCTAAAGCTCCTCGATACGGCGAGTCCATTTCCTTAACAGCAGTTTCAAGCTTCTCATACTTTTCTCTTGGAATTTCCAAGTATTCAAAATCTTCTCTCAGAAACTTCAGGCGCCATCTTGCTGCATCGCGTATAAACTCTTCCCTCGTTGTGAAACCCAAATGCTTGTTTTTCTCCATAAAACTTTCAATGTCTTCAAGGAGCTCAGGCGGCAGTATTACAGATCGGCTTAGCATGGCTTCTATTGCATCTTGGTATGTCTGCATCTTGCCTGTCTGAGCCATAAGCGTCCCAACAGTGGCTGTCAGTTTTTTATGGCTGACATCTGATATTCTTAGCGTTTTCATTTTATGTCTCCTTGATTTTTTTGCTTATGGGCCAGCCTTTTTCAATTAGGATTTTCCGTACTTTTGGTATGTTTAGGGCAAATTCCACATGGCGGCAGTTGTCTGTGCCGCAGTATTCGCACAAAACCTTGTCGGGTTTAAAGTAAACGTCTATTATCCTTCCTTTTGACACACCATTGCCAAGACTTCTGTCCAATATTCGCACGCCGTTTTCGCTTATGTTGAAGTGTTCAAGCTGTGGCAGTTCAGATGTGGCAACGAGAATTTTCAGTTCTGAGCATTTTTCTCTGACTGCGTCTGTTACGAAGTCTGCGAGGCTTTTGTAGCCCATTTCAGGATGCGTTTTTATGTATTCTTCGATTAGGTTTATGAGTTCTCTTTGGAGGCTTACGCCGCGGTACTTGTCCATGGGCATTTTACCACACTCTTGCTTTACCTATACGTTAGTCAAGTCTTAATAAATTTTCGGTTCTTCCCTCTGCATTTTTTAGGTTATTATAGCGATAAGCCTTAAATCCGTTAGCCACACGCATACCACACAAGTGAGGCGAAAGTGGGGTAAAAACATGCCAGGAGCAAACTACAAAAGCGTATCAATCAACGACGAACTCATCGAACGAATAAAACAGCTCATCAACCAGCTTGGAACATACCACAGCGTCGCAGAATTCGTCTCCGAAGCCGTACGCCTAAGGATAGAATTCCTCGAGAAACAACACAAAACAAAGGAGGCTTAGATAGATGGAAGTTGAAGAGCTGACTCTACCAAAAGAGCGAGCAGAAGCAGAATTCAACGCCTTAAGACAAGCCCTCAAACAAAACGCCAAACTACGAAAAGAACAGATCTACAAAGACCAGCATGCCGTTTACGGACATATGCGCTACGGAAAGAAAATCATTGTACTCGATGAAAGCTTCCAAAAAGCAGGTCTAAACAAGGACGGAGACCCAAGGCTCGCCATTTGCCGTGCAGACGCTAAACAATGCTACTGCTACAAATTCAAAGACGGAAGCGCCGTGTTCGCCGACCAAAGATGGATAACAGTTCCAAGAAAAACATTCGGCGACATCAAACTCCCAGCAGGAACCTTCAAATGGATTCCATTAAAACCTGAAATCCCATTAGACAATTGGCAAAACGACATCAAAGGCAACAAAAACATCCAAACACTCGTTCCCATCATTCCAGCCAAAATCCTCGTCAACGAGGTCAAAGTTTTGCTTAAGAACTATCACATTCTTTGGGAAGTTGAAGAGTGGAAACCTGTTCCACCAAAAGACCCGATCTTGCTGAAGCAGCTGTCACCAAACGTGTTCGGCGTTCTCGCCACATGGGAGCTTACACCGCTTGAAAGGGCAATAGTGCGAGGGAGAATCCAATGAAAGAAATCATTTATGACATTGAAGAATTTAAGGCAAAAGTGGATACCGCTAAACCAGTCCATCATTGCGCCATGCGAAAATCAGTAGACCAGCACGGAATTTTCTATCGCATCATCTTCCGCATCTATGGAATAGACAAAAACAACGGTCATGTCCTCATTTTTGAGGCCCAAAAGCGAACAACAGTTACCGAGTTGGAACAGCATCCGAAAGACTACCAAAAGTTTGTGGAAAAGTTTGCCAAACCTTTGGGTTCCACTGAAGGGATGTGGATACCATGAGTTTTAGGCTTTCAGGCGATGTGAAGGATAAGGAACTTTTCAAAGGCATCGTCGAGGTTGGCGTAAAAAACGGCGGCAGACTGTTCTATCGAGAAGACGCTAACGGAAACATCGTTGAACTCGTTTACTTCAGCGGGGCGAAACGGGTCAACTATACAGGCGAAATAGACCAACAGTTTGCAGGCATAGTCCGAGCTGAAGGAGCCAAGGTTAAACTCCTCATTTTCAACGAAAGCGAAGGCATTCTAAAAATCAGTCAGGAATAGCCTTTGAGGTTAAAGGCGGTTGTGAGGTTTTTGCGAAAAAACCAAACTTTCCATACGGGAGAAGCCAAAATAGACCGCACCTTCAACAGCGACCAAGGACAAGGCAGATTTCAAGGCTTCCCAAAACAGTCAGTTGAAGCTCTATACCGGAAAGAAGACCCATGCGACGGAGAAGTCGCGGCGTGCATTTTCGAAGTCAGCACTGATGAGCATTTCTTTCCAGACCGAAAATGGCTGATATGGTTTCCAAAGGGACACGAGCTGAAGGCAATCTCGGAATCCATAGCAAAAACAGATGAAACAACCGAAGACATGCTTAAACGAGGATGGAAAGGACACCCAATTTCGAAACTGCATAACCTGATGGGATAAACATGGTAAGCAAGGCTTTCATAAAATGCGTTGAACTTGTCGAGGAAATTCTCAGAGAAGGCTATCGACTTCAGATTCCCTCTACATGCGTTGAGAAGCTGATAAAAGTTCACGTCGGAGCTGACAAGCGGACGATACAGAAGTACATGAAAATGCTCACAGAAGACTTAGGATTTCTGGAGACCACAGCAAGGAATCCTTTGGGAATCATCATTTACAGAATACGCATCGAAACCATTGAGCAGTATGTCAGTGAACACTTGAAAGAGAAGCTCAGACAACTGACGCTCTTGGATGTACGCCTAAGAGAAGAGGAGGTGAACGCTGAGAAAGTTTAGTGTGTGCGTGTGCAGAGAGACCAAACAGAGAGACTAAACACGCTCACGTAAAGAGAAACGAAGATGAATAACATAGAGATAGGTTAGCGGAGAGGCTATTATTCATCTTAAAGAAGAAGCATATTTCTTAAAGAAACAGAGAGACTATTAGTGTAGGCGAAAGCGTGCACGCACACACACGCACACACACAAAACCTTAACATATCTGCAAAACAAAAAATACAAACTATGGTGAAGGAGAAATGAGTGAACGTCTGCCAGAAGTCAAGTTTCACAGCTATACTCTCCTCGATGGATCAGAACAAGTACTGGTCCAGAAAGTAGGAGACGGATCGATAATAAAGAGATTTGACAAGACGCCGATTCCCCAGAAACTGACAGACGTTGTATGTCCACATTTTCTGGAACTGAAATGGGCTTACGGTTGTCCTTATGATTGTGCATGGTGCTTTCTCAAGGGAACACTACGGCTTCTCAGTACAAGGACAAAGCCTATCGTCAAAGACTACTGTAAAATCCAGAAGCATTTGGAAAGCTTCTTTGAGAACGACGGACACTCAAGGGAGCTACTAAACACTGGAGAGCTGGCTGATTCTCTAATGACTGAAAGCACCAATAAACCATTTTCAAGATTCGTCATACCACTTTTTGAAGAACAAGAGCAACACAAAGTCCTGTTCTTGACTAAATCCACCATCATAAAAAATCTTCTCAAAATGAAAAACCACAGTCAAGTTATAGTTAGTTTTAGCCTAAACGCACCATCAGTCGCAAGAAAATGGGAGAGAGCACCTTCTGTCGAAAAAAGACTGAAAGCTGCAAAACTCTTGAGCGAAGCAGGCTACGAGACACGCATCCGTATTGATCCAATAGTTCCCGTTGAAAATTGGCAAAAACAATATCTAAGTATCATAGACTCAATATTCAGCAAGTTTGTTCCGGAAAGAATCACTCTGGGCTCTTTAAGAGGTCTTCAAAGCACCATCAATAATGCAAGAGACAAATCATGGACAATTTTTATGACAGAAACTTCCAACTGGGGAAAGAAAATTGCTTTCAACACTCGATTCTTGATCTATAAAACCGTATTGGAATATCTGAGATCTAAGTACAATTACTCGAAGGTTGCTCTTTGCAAAGAAACTATTGAAATGTGGACCAAACTTGGCATGGACTACAAGAGTATTCAGTGTAATTGTTTACCTTAGCTTTGCCTAATGAAAATCTCGAAACCGAGTATCCAATTAGTAAAATGTTAATTTGTGTTATATAATACTCTGGGTAGGAAACGGATGCAGTATGACTGCCAAAGACAAGAAAAAGCATAGGGAAGCAGCATTAAAGGCTTGGCGAACAATAAAACGCCAGAAGAGAGAGAAAGCTACAAAAGACATGCAGAAGTTAACCGAGTTCATAAAGCCAGAAGCCATGCAAAAAATAAAACACCCAGAGATAAGCGAGTCTTATGAACTGATAGAGCCTGCTTGGAATGGAAACCGCATTGTTGTGCCTTTTCACAAAACCCCTGAAAGCATAGCATGCGGAATGTTCTGGGAATTAAGATGGGCGTATGGTTGCCCACTGGACTGCAGCTATTGCTACTTACGAGGAACAACTCGCGGCAAAATGCGCCCTCAATATGTGAGGATTGACCATATCCTGGAAGCCTTGGATGAAGCCTTCACTAAAATCCGTTCACCATCAATTTTCAACGCAGGTGAGTTGTCGGATGCTCTTATGAATCCCCAGATAATGGCTCAAATAGTTGAAAGATTTGAGCAACAGAGTAAGCACAAGATATACCTCCTCACGAAATTTGGAGCGAGAAACATAGAGTTTCTGTTAGACCACCCGAGAAAACAGGTGATATGCGGTTGGAGCATTAACGCTCCTGCAGTCGCCAAGCTTTGGGAGAAAGCTGCTCCTCCTCCAGAGAAAAGAATTGAAGCTGCCAAACAGGTTAGCATTGCTGGGTATGACACGAGGATACGCATAGATCCTATTTTTCCGGTCCCTGATTGGCAGTTGCATTATGGTGAATTGGTTGACCAAATACTGGTCAACCTGAATCCTAACAGAATTATTCTTGGCACGCCAAGAGGGCTCTGGAAAACAATAAAGTATGCTAAAGAAGCATGCGCAGATATGTCTTGGACACGTTTCTTCAAAGAGGACACTGGTTGGGGCAAAAAGTTATCTTTTGAGCAGAGGAAGGAAATATACGAGTTTTTCTACAAGAAACTCGATTCAGCAAACTTTCCTCTGTCCCGAGTATCTATATGCAAAGAAACAGTGGAAATGTGGGATGCTTTAAAATTGCGTTACACGCCTCGAGTCTGTAGCTGTTATGGTAAGACTGCCTTGCAGACTTAATATCTCCCTCATCTAAAAAGTTATTTGCAAAAAGTTATTACGCATCCTTTAGGATAACTAAATTTCTTTTTCCTCTCAGTCACTTTGATTATCTTTGGCGGGCTATCCTTTTCTAAATACTCTAAAACAGACTTGCGATAGATGAAAGGAGTGCTTGCAATTACGAACTGATGGATCGCATCTTCTGAAACCGATTTTCCTTTAAACTCATTATAGACCATCTCCGCTGCCTTAGGAATCCAATGAGGCTCCTCGGTATAGTTTATCATGTATGTCTGACCAACATCCGTAAAATCGGAAAATGTGTAGGTTCCTCTCCTGTCCACTTTACACATTGCTTCCTTCATGACTTCAAGCCCTCTCAAATGCTTAGTTCCATAAACCAGATAATAGATAAGCTGATTTTGAGGACCAATCATCCCGAAGCTTCTTACATACTTGGCCCCTCCAACATTCCTCAGTTGCCTTTCATACAAATCTAAGAGAAATCTCAAGCGCTTATCTGGATCAACCATATCGCAAGCTTGCTTCCATTCTTCGGATGCAAACAATTCATTCAAAACAGGAGCACGCAATTCATCTAAGAAACGCTTCACGAATCCAGCCATAAACGTGATTAACACTTCACAACTATCATAACTCATCATTCGCCCAATTAGTTTCATGGGAAGACCTGAAAAACCAAAGGGGTCCAAGAAAGCGAATGTCGGAGCAAGCTTTGCCTCTCTCTTTTCAAGCTCAGTTAACACTTGTTCAAGCGTTGGGGCAAATTCTGCACCTTGTACTCTGTACGTTATATTCTTTGGAAGGTTTGGAAAGCGTTTCTTAAGAACTTCAGTAAGCATCTTTGCACGATCCGGGTCTTTCTCGATGAAATAGAAAACTATTTCCTTGAAGCGCATTCGCAATGTGTGCTCTACAGCAGTTTGCAACGCTATCACTGGAGACCCATCTTCACCACCCGAGTAAACACCGGGCCCAGCAAAACCGTCCAAATAGATTATTCTTCCTGCCCAGCTTGACAGGATAGGGAACCACGCTTTTAGGTAGTTCCCTAATATCTCATGCTTGGCTTGAGTGTGCGGTTCTATGGACCACACTACGGAGGATTCATTCGACAGACCTTTTACCTCCAAAGATAAAATCATAGTCAGTGGCTTTTTACCCTTGCTGACTACTGATTCAGTTCTTTCTGCAGATTCTTGGATCTATATTCTTTGGTGTACTTTTTCTGTTATGAGACTTATGCTTCTCGCGTATTCCATGAAAGCCATACGTAAGACCTCACTCTCCGATTGCCCCAGCTTCTCCGATATTTGTCTGAGAATTTCCCTCTGCTGTCTGCTCAAAACTACTCTTACAATGTCTCTTTTTGGCACTGGATGACCACACTATTGTACAATTCAACTTATGTTTTGCATGATATAATCTTAATGGGCAGAGAGCCCAAAAGGTTGGTGCCAGCCTCTGCCATGGGAAGAAACAGAACAGTACATTCGTTCTGGACATCGCAGTCCTGAAGACTTTCAACCGGACAGCCTGCGCACTATTACGCTTTCTGAAGAGGAAGGAATCAAAGCCATAATCGGCAAGCCTAAGGGCAAGGATACAACCGAAGTTCAAAGTTACTTGTTTGACCGTTCCAAAACGTGGAATTTGGACAAGACTAAGGAATGGTTTGAACAGCATCGCGAAGGCTTAAAACCCGTTAGAGAACATGTTAAGGCTATTTTGCCTTTCAAGGTTTTAGAGAAAATTGTTGACAAGCCTCTGCGGATTCGCGGCATAGCCATAACCGCTGGCATGAGCCGAAACTTCAACATCTACACGCCAGAAGAGCTGCAGAGCTTCGCCAACAAACTTGTCTCTGCTCCCATCTACGTCGAGCATATTGCCGTCCCTAACGCCATTGGAAAAGTCGTCAAAACAGACTGGGACGGACAAAACCTCTGGTACGAAGCAGAAGTCTATGACGATGAAGTTGCAGAAAAAATCCGCAAAGGCTTAATCCAGCATGTCAGCGTTGGAGCCGACTACGAAACCATAGACATCTTGGACAGCAAAGTCCCTCACGGACTGCACAACGCGGAGTTAAGTCTTGTAGCTGTGCCAGGCATACCAGAAACGAACATCAAGGTTTTGGAAAAGCTGGTTCCTCCGAATGAAGAAGAATTGAAAAAGCTTGTTGAGGCGCAAGTAAAGGCAATCCTTGAAGCTGAGCAAAAAAGGCTGAAAGAAGCAGAATGGGACACGGCCTACATCAACGACTTACCCGATTCCGCTTTCGCCGTGATTTCAAAAGGCGGAACCAAAGACGACCAAAACAAAACCGTTCCCAGAACCCTGCGCCATCTCCCACACCACAAGGCTGACGGTTCATTGGATATTCCGCACCTGAGAAACGCCTTGGCAAGGCTCTCACAAACTGATCTGTCAGCTGAGGAGCATGCTGAAGCCAAACGCCACTTATGTGCTCACGCTAAAGAATCAGACATTGAAAGCGAGTTCTGCAAAGAAACAGAATCCTGCTCCATAGCTGAGACTTTGCTCAAGAAGCCAACCGAACCGACTATCCCAATAACTGAAGCAGTAAGAATTCTTGAATCGCTTTTGCCAAGCCCCGCTGTTGAACGCAGCACAATGGGAATGCAAAGAGAATGTCAAGCGATACGTCAAGCAATCTTCAAACTAAAGGAGAGAATGAAAAATGCCTGAAGATAGAACTTTTTACGAGTTGAGCAAAAAGGAGACTTTGGATAATTCTCAGCTTGCAGAGTGGCTTCGCCAACTTGAAGATAGAATCCGCAAACTTGAATCACAGTCACAAAAAGTGATCGGGAGTAAATCGGGACGAACCGATTGAAACCAAAACCAAAAATGGAGTAATAAAAAATGGCTGATGTTTCAGGAAAGACTTGGATGGCAATAGGCGAAACAGACGACCCAAACGCCATAATCGAAACCTTCGAAGCCGCAGCAGCCATAACCAAAGGCGACCCAGTCTATCTCTCAGCTGACGACAAGGTTTCGCCCAGCCCGGGCGGAGACGACGCCATAGGCATAGCCACAAAAACCGTGGCTTCAGGACAGCCCTGTCCAGTTCTAATCCGAGGAAGAGTTAAGGTCAAAGCTGGCGGCGCCATAACCCGAGGAAAAGCAGTTTGCAGTTCTGCCAACGGCAAGGTCATTCAGCTTGTGGATCAAGCAGTGAATGAAGGCGGAACAGCAACATACACCATATTCTACAACCGCAAACTCGGAACAGCCCTTGAAACCACCACAGCCGACAATGACTTGCTCTTCATCCATGTGTGCAAGGGATAAGCCATGAAACCCAAACTTTTTGAAAGCCTGATGCAAAAGGACAACGAGTTCAAACTGCTCGTTGAAAAAGTCAAAGAACGAGCGGTTACGCATCCGTTTCTGAAGCGGTACATGGAAGTCGGAATCAAAGAAGGCTTGTTCAGCGACATGGCAGGCGCCTTAGGACGCATGCACGACACACTCGTAGAAGCAGCCTACCCAGAACTAATCGGCAGAAACATCATAAACGTAAAGTCGACAACCGAACCGTTAGAACGCTTCCCACTCGACGAAAAGGCAGTGGCTTACAACTATGCTGAAGGCGCAATCGCAAGGCTCAGCGGCAAAAAAACCAGCACCGTTGACATCCAAACAAACACGCTTGCAGAAGCCTCCGAAGAATGGACCAGAGAATTCGCAGAAGACGCTACATGGAACGTCATGGACAACATGATCGAAAAAGTAGGCAGAGCCTTGGGCGAAAACGAAACAACAAAAATCCTCTCGCTGTACGGAGCCATAGCTGATGCGGACTTGGCAGGAGGCGCCCCAATCGCTGGAGGCGGCGCAGCCCTAAGCTGGAATGGCTTGCTAAAACTTCACAACGCAGTTAGAGGCGAAAACTGGAGACCAACAGTCCTCGCAGTGCACGAAACACAACTACATCAACTACTAAACGATGACAAATTCATTCACGCTCAATACTTGCCTTCAGGACAGACAGACTTGGAGCAAGGCATAGTTACAAGTGTCTTAGGTATGCGAGTCCAAGCAAGCACGCTTGTGCCTAACGGAACCGCTTATGCCATTGACACTCGTGTAGCTGCAGTCATGCTCTTGCGAAGAGACGTAACCGTTGAAGACTGGCAAGACCCAAAAACAGGCGAATACGGCGTCAGAGCCACAACACGCTTCGGCTTAGGCGTCCTGCGAAGCAAGGGTGTTGCGAAGATGACCAACATAAGCACCTCACTGTAGCCATAGCCATCCAAGGTTAACGCAGAATGGAAAAATACGAAGGCAAATGCCCAAAGTGCGGAAGAATCTACCATTCACAACGCAAAAACGACTTGATAATCTGCGACTGCTGGCGCCTCTGCCCAATATGCGGAGCCACAATGCAACCTTACACGCCTGACCTAACGCCCAACACGTATGGCAAAGATGGAAAGCGCGACCTACAGATTCTAATGGTCTGCAACAACCATTCTCCACCTTTCTATAGCACACAAAAACCCGTAGAGGTTGCCTTAACATGAGAAGGCTGTCTGAAAGATTGCAACTTGCGAGAATCGTCTTAGCGGAGCTTAGGAGACAGCCTCTATGCCGAACCGAGCTTGAGAAGAGAACAGTTAAGCGGTGTGGCACCCACGGCACCTTTGAGAGCATATTCGATTTCCTCATCCAAAACGGCTACATTAGAAAAAGTGGAAAGGAACACCGCGCTCCCTACGAGATCACTGAAGAAGGCATCAAGTTTCTGGGCGGTTTAAAAAGTGAGTAACATCGTCAAAAAGCTTATCGAGGCTTTCACCCGCCCCACACGATCAGGCACTGCTTACCCATCCACTCAAACGGTAATTGAAACTTCACCAGACATACCGCTTGCAGACATCATGAAGCTTTACGAAAGAGATCCAACTTGCAAAGCATCAGTTGACCTGCTTGCCTCTGCCACAGTTGGCATGGGCTTCTACACGACGGCAAACGAAAGATACTCTCAAATGGAAAAAGCCAAACAAGCAGTTGACAAGTTCAATGAAGACATCAACCTTGACGCTCTGCTCAACGACATGGCACGCGTTCTCATCGCTTGCGGAAACGACTTCTGGCTTAGAATCACGCCTGAAAAACTTGCCAGCTTACACAGGCTTCCGATAGATGCCATAGAAAAAGTTAAGCAAACCTACATAGGCGAAAGCCTGAAAATACCATACAAAACCGAAGGATACAAGCTCAAACACAACTACGCCGAAGCCGACAAGGAACTTGTCCCTCAAGCTGTTATCCATTGGAGAATAAACAACATTGGCAATTCAGGCTTCGGAATAGGCATTCTCCAAGTTCTGCTTCATACGCTTGTTTTCAACTCAAATAGGCGCCCCAGCTACGCTTGGATGAAAGCCAAAATAGAGCGCATAATGCCCAGCATCTTCGAAAAATACGCTGGACCCGATGTCTTGACTTTGTTGGAAAACGCAAAGGACGAAGACATCAAAAAGTTTGAGACAGCAATAAGGAACCGTCCAGAAGAAGGAGCATGGCTCTTCTACAGAGGCAAAGGCGACATAAAACCAGTAATGCTTGACCCAAGAGCCCGCTTCGAATACTACATCGACCACATCATAAACCAATTCTACCTCGGCTGCGAAACCCCACTCCCACGCCTGTTCAGCACGCCTGGCTTTACAGAAGCCTCAGCAAACGCAGCCTTAGACCTTCAAAACCTGCTCATAAACCCCATACAACGCTACATCAAAAGGCAAGTGGAAAGAGACATCTTCGACGTAGTTTTGACTCAAGCAGAGTTCAATCCTGCAGAGGCCCAGGTTCGCCTCAACTGGGGCAGCCCAGAAACTCCAGAGGTTGTTATGGCTGACCTCATAAAGGCTGCAGAATTTGGGCTTATACGCTCAGAAGAGTTCCGCAAGAACGCCACAAAATTCGGCTGGGAACTGTGGCAAGAAACTGAAAAGGAGGTGAAATAGTGGGATTCCAATTCAAACCGAAACTGGCTGCAATCCTCGCTGTGCTTAACGGTGCATCAGTGGGCTTAGCCTACATAGTCAGCCAGGGCGACATAACAGTAACAATCGTGTGGTTTGCCATAACGACAGGCGTAACAGCAGGACTAAGCTACTACAAAGAACAAGAATAAGCGTACGCACCTTTTTTGGTTGGTGATGCTGCCTGTAATTTTGGCAACGGATTGAGGCAGCTAACTTCTACGAGTTTTTCTAATTAAATAATTTGCAGGTTCACTCGGTAGTGTATGGTTTTTCAGAAGTGTCTCTTGATTTTTCAAGCATTGAGAGTCACTTTTTGTTCTTGTGGCTTTGCTTTAGTGGTTTGTCTTCGTGGTGAACTGTCTTCCAGTTGCCTTTTTCGTTCTTTTCTTCAACATGATGGCGTTTTCTATTTCCAGCAATATCATAATCCTGTGTTTCTTTTGCTTCTTTACCCTTTTTACTAATCTTTTCTCTTGACACAAACTTGCGGATTGTTTTTCCCGACTCATTCTTTACTTTTCCTTTCAGAGTCTCTCGCGCTTTGATGTTTTCAGTGATTATGATGTGCTTATCTACCTTGACATCATCTTTGACGCTGATTTTGTCTTCCACAGTTACCATAACGCTTTTGTGTCCACATGGAGCATATTTTTTAATTACTTTATCTTCAGTCTCTTCTATTGTTACTTCTCTGAGTTCAGTAACCCCATTTTCAGCACAAACGGGACATACTTCTTTTTCCATCAGCACTGCTCCTTGATCATTTTAATAGTTCTTTAGCTTAAGCTATATGTTTTTGCATTTTCGTTTCTGGTAACCCGGAGAGATGAGTTATAATTTTCTTCAATTGATACCTCTTGGGAAATGAGAATTCCGCACTAACTTGTGGGGCACTTGTGAAGTTATTAACCTTCAACTGGTTGGCTTATAATCAATATCCATCAAACTTAAGTAGACAGCTTCACCTGCTTTAAGCTTTTGAATAAGTTCAATTGTCCTTTGTGTATCAAGATGGTACGACAATCCAAAAGCTACACCGATAAATAAATGCAACTGCAACACCTGAATCCCGCCAACTTCGAAATTTCTTAGGAATTTCACGTAGCTTTCTGGTATCGCAATTCCATAATGAACCTTCGATCCTCTCTCCTTCATCCTTTTCACTATCTCACCGATGGCGATGTTGATGTCCTGACCACTTCGGCTGCGAGTTGGAGTTTCGCCGACCACTTCGATTAGGAATTTCTCTGTATTCTTATTTGCGTATATGTCCACGCCTGGACCGTAGCCATCAGGCGAAGCTGAAACATCGTATCCCTCTCTTTCTAAGCGTTCCTTAACGCATTGAATAACTTCTGCCTGATTCATGAGCAGCCAGCTCTTATTATCATATTTTTAACTATTATTTATTTACATGTCGTGGGTGGTAGCCCTTGAGAACTTGCTCAACTTTCATCAATCTGAACCAAAAGTTAGGATAAAATTAGTTAGCACGCATCCAATTCTTCTCCCTTCAAATACTTAGTTCCAATTCATCTATTCCAGAAATTCAATTTGAAATCTGCTTTTTAATCTTGAAAATTGCTTAATTTTTGCTTCTTTCTCGATTTATAGGCAGAAAAGGAGACAAACGTCTTGGCAAGCGTAACCGTTGACGATGTTCACGATGTAATCAACATCAGCTCTGCAGATATTCCAGACAACAAAATCTTAAAGATGTTGAAGCGTGCTGAGGTTACGTTGGAGCTTGAGCTTGGAAAAGAAATCGACCACCAAAATTGCACGGACGCAGAGAAAGAGTTCATAACAATTCTCGCAGCCATCCACGCAATCTGTTACTTGACCGGCGGGTCAGCGGTAGGCTTAAGCTTCTCTGTTGGAGACCAAAACGTCTCCGTGCTAAGCAATGCTCCGCCCATTGATGTTTTGCGAGCTGAGCTTCAGCGCATGCTTGAGCGTTTGAAAGGAACATACGTGGGGAGAGTCTGAGTCTTGGGAACTGTGCCGGAAGCCTATTACCAGTTTGTCATGGATTATGCACCTTACGTTTACGTTATTCCGCCTAACATTCCAGACCCAGCATTTGGGAGAGCTGCCTTTGCAGCAGCCTTCGCAATAGACTTTCTCTATGAAGCCTACTCTGCCAAACAATTTGAAACCAGAAAAACAGAAATCTACAACAAAATCGTGAACCTTGCCGACTGGATTCTAACACAGCAATGCACAGACCCAGCAAAGAAGGCTTATGGCGGATTCAAAAGCACAGAAAACAGCACATACTACTACAGCGTAGACGCTTGCCGAGTCATCCCATCACTCTTGAGAGCTTACGAGCTGACAAACGACGCGGATTATCTTGATTCCGCCAAACTTGCTGGAGCAACCTTCCTCAAAACAATGCAGGATCAGCAGACCTATGGCGGTTTCGCAAGAGCCGTCACAATCGCAGACGCATGGCTCCTGCAAATGGACATCGAATGTCTGTATGGGCTTGTTGGCTTGAAGATGCTCGCAGAAAAATACGACACAGAAAACGCATCCACTTATCAAGACATAATGACTAAAGCAGTTGACTTTCTCAGAGAAGGCTTCGAAAACCTCTGGCTTCACTACGACCCTTCAGATAGCGAATGGCACAGAATCGGACTCAGCGAAAACGAGATTTATGATGACCCATTCGCCTACGCCTTACTCGGCTTATACGCTTATGAAGGCTGGAGTGTCACATGCCAAAAAGTCTACAACTTCATCAACTCTATCCGAGCGAGCGCCCAATACCCAGCTTACAACCCTGCAATTTGCTGGGCAGGCTACATAGATGTCATCAGTCGATTCTCAGCATGCAACTATTACGATGCAGTCACAAGCGGAATCCTCTGGAAAATCCGCAAACACCACGACAAGCCAAGCCTCGAATTCAGCATGGAAATCATCGACAAGCACCAAGACCAGTTCATGTTCTGGGGCGTCAAGCATGCCGACTACAGCTATGTGGAAAATAAGAAGGCTATGGCAACCGTCTGCTGGCTTTCGCTCTTATACCTAAACTATGAGCCTCCAACGACACGCTTCACTCAGATACTCCGCCAAAACGGAGAAACCATAACCCTATACCCCGTCAAAGAAGCCCAAGACCAAACCACTTATGGCGAAGGCTTAGACATCAAAGCCATACTTTCACCAGCGAGAGCAGAAGAAATCTTCATAGAACCAGGCTACATACTCAACGACTACCTAACCATGCAGGTTTTCACTCCAATCAGGCAACATGATAAGATACGTCGCAAAGGCGTCGACTACGAAGTTTTAGACATTCAAGCCTTCGACTGGAGAGGCGAAACAGTCTACTTCAAAGCCGCTCTTAGGAGGCTCATCGGGCAATGAGCAAACTCGAAGACCCAGTAACAACAGTCGTCAGACTTCTCCAAAAGAACATCCGAGTCGTCAAAGAAGACGCTTCAATCGCAAGCATATACGTAAGCCGAGAATGGTATGACCGAGAACTCTTCAAAAACCATGACGGACAGATCACGGTTGGCTTAGCTGAAAGCAGAGACACAAAAATCGAAATGTCTGGACGCATTCGCAGACGATTAGGCAGCCTACGAATCAACGTTTGGGCTACCGACAAACCAGCAACATCAGACAACGGCAAGCTAATGCGAAACAAAATGGTCGAAGAAGTAAACCGCATCGTGAGACAAAACCGCAACAAACCAAATATGACAGAGTACAACTTCGCTGGATTGGGCTATCCAGAAGGCGACCCACACAAGGCTTTCCAAACAGGAGCCTCAACAGAATCTGAGCCAGAACACGCAAGCTGGACAGAGCTAACAAATGAGGAGTATCAGAAAATATGGTACAGCGACGACCAGAGACACTCTAAATCTCACAACGTCAATGGCGAATATGCCCTGATGCTTTTCCGCTTCAAAATCGAGAGCCGAGAAAACACTGTCAAGAAGATTGTCTTGACGTTTGAAGGCTACGGCACTGCTCCCGCTGGAAACGGCGTAACCATAAAAGTCTGGAACCATGTGGCTGGCGCATGGCAAAACGCTCAATCTGGAACAGGCGGAGCAGACGAAACAATAACCATCACATTGACTTCATACTTGGCAGACTACATTGACAGTGATGGATACGTCTGGCTGATTGCGAGAACAACTAACCCAAGTGATGGGTCAACACCAGCCATCTTGTATTGCGATTACATGAACTGCTCAATCACGGTTAACGGCATAACGTATCTGGACATTGTTAATTTTCGAGATGCAGACCGCGTTGACGTTAAGCCCTTCATTTACAGAACCGAATTCACCCTCAAATCATGGTGTTTTGAAGACATTGGAGGAGTCTTTTAGAAATGCCAGAAACATACGGAGCACAGGAATGCCGTGCCTACTTCGTTGAAGAATCAACCTACGGACAAACACCAACAAACCCATCAATGCTCGGAATAAGCAGCGAAGACATCGAACCAGCCTTAAACCCAAGTCTAATCAAACTACGAGGAATAGGCTCCAAAGATCTGCAATCCCTAAAGAAAGGACTGCGAAACCCAACACTGAGAATCCTGCATGTACTGTCAAGCGAGGCACCAATCACTTTCATACAACACGCTCAAACCCTAAACAGCCTCAGCATCCAAGTGCTCTACTACAAGGGCTTGTTTGCCTCGGCAACCGACATCATAAGCCTACTCTACAAAGGCTGCAGAATCCACAAACTAAGCGTAGAATGCAGCATAGAAGACATCATAAAAGCCAATGTTGAGCTTATCGGACAGACGGCTGAAACAGGCACAGCAAAAATCACCGGAGCCACCTACGCAGATTATTCAGGAGCGGTTTCCTACAACGAAAGCTACGTTCAACGCGGAGCAGGCGACGGCTCAGGCTTAACCGTACTCGAAAGAGTGACAGACTGGAAACTCACAATCGAAAACAACCTCAAGGCAATTCCAGTAATCCGCTCAACTGACGGCCATCTGCTCAAGTATCTTCCAGCACGTCACCGCAATTTGACAGGCGAGTTAACATTCGAGTTTGAAAGCAAACAAGAATACGACGATGTCATAAACGACAGCGAATTCAGCCTCAAATTCGGCTTAGGCGGAACAACCAGCGCCCTATTCAAGTACTGCAAATGGGAAAAAGTAGCCACGCCAACACGAATCGAAGACCTCGTGGCTCTCAAGGCTTCGTTTGTTTCAAGAGACGTTTACATCAGCTGACATGGAGGCTTTCAAAATGGCTGTTGAAGTGAAAGTTTTGGAGAATTTTGGTCGAGAGGCTAATTTGCGAAAGAAGTGGCTGAAGATGTGGGAAACGCTTGGAGTCAGGATTCTCAAGCTTCCCAAATGGATGCAAGACATCGTGCTCGAAGACGTCAACACAGCCATCAGAAACCGAATAGCCACAATGGAGATGATTCAAAACGCAAACAGAAAACATCGAGCTTGACGAAAGATTCGGCAAAGAATACGCCGGACACTACGTCTTCAGCGAGATCAGCTGGGCTAAACGTAGCAGAATAATTCAGAAACACACCAAATATCACCCATTAACGGGACAAGTAGTGAGCAGCGACTTCATCGCCATACAAGCCGAAACCATATGGGCTTCGCTCAAAGAACAGCCACCAAACAAACCCATAACACTCGAAAAACTCCTCAACGAAGAGAATGGAATCCCAATAGGCTTAGGGGAACTATTCAGCCAAATCGTCAACAAGCTGAACAGCGTCACACAAGAGGAAACCGCTTTTTTATCAGAGCAATCCGCAGACAAAAGCCAAACTCAACACTCACTGAATTCCGCCTCTGCAAAGAATTCGGGTGGACACCGCTCCAGCTCGGAAGACAGCCAGCAAAAGCCATCCAGCAATTCATCATGATTCTGAATGAAATGGACAAGCAAACGGAGGAAGAACGACAAAAAGCGGAGAAAGAAGCAAAATGGCGGTCGAAATAACATGCGACATTGAAGGCATAGACGAGTTCAAAGCTGCCATGCAAACCTTTGACACCGGCATGCAGAGGTATGTATATCGACAGTTGGCAAGCTGGGTTGCAGACGTCAAAGCCTTAGCCAAACAGCTCGCTCCAGTCAGAACGGGACACTTGCGAAGCTCCATTTACGCCAAGATTCAGGACTGGGTCGCCGAAATTGGTGCAGAAGCCACCTACGCATTATTCGTGGAACTGGGTACACGACACATGCAGGCACATCCCTACCTCTACCCAGCAATCCAAGAACACCTGCCAGAACTTGAACAAATAATCCTCGAGGCTTTAGACACAGCAAAAACGGAGGCTGGACTACCATAAGCTTCAGAGAAATCGCCGTCACCATAAGAGCGGTCAACCGCGCAAGCCACGAATTCTCAAAAATCCAATCGGACGCTGAAACCTTAAGCGTGCGCATAAAAAGCCTCGGCACAGCCATCGCAGGCTTAGGAGCAACAGCCACAGCAATCGGACACATAGCACACCAATTCGGTCTCCTAAACGACCAGCAAGCTCGAGTCTTCAACTCAGCCATGATGGTCATCTCAGTCATGGGCATGTTCATGCGAACAAGCTGGGGCGTAGCCGTAGCCCAGAAAGTCTATGCTGCTGCCTGCTGGATCGCCACAGCAGCTCAGAACGCTCTAAACATTAGCTATGCCACATTTCTGGCTTTAACAGGTGTCGGCATCGCGGTTATCGTTGCAGCAGCCGCAGCCATGTGGTATTTCACCAGTCAAATGAACGCAGCCACGGCAAGCGTCAACCAATTCAACGAAGCAACCAGCGCCATGCAAGCACCATCAACATACACAGGACGCAACATCCTCAGAAAAGGCGAAGAGGACATCTACGCCAAGGGAGACTAAGCGATGAGCGTAGACATCCCAAAAATGGCACTCGCCTTCGGCTCAATCGCGCCTCCTCAAGCTGACGTTTTAGAAGCGAGAATCACATTGGCATGCACAGAGGAAGCCAGCAGATTTGAGGTTCTTCTGCAAAACTGGGACAAGAAATACTCTCCAGGCGAAACTAACGCCATAAGCGTAGGCGTTGACGGACACATTAACTTAGGCAGAGGAACTAATTGTCCGCAGCTGATCACGTGCAAGGTTGAAGAAGTCAAATTCATGTCTGACGCGGTTTCGCATTATGTTAAGGTTTCTGGGCGTGGCTGGGATGAACGGCTTTTTCGCGCTCTCGTCACTAAAACCTACATCAGTCAGAAAGGAGAAGCAATAGTCAAAGACCTCATGGACACGTACGCTGGCCTAAGCCACAACAGAGGCGGAATCGAGCTTGTAGAGGATACTGACACGACTTATCAACTGCTAAAGTATGAAGACACTCCAGTGATGGATATTCTGCAATTCATAGCTGGTAGCGCAGACAAGTCAGGCGTCATTGGCTACGACTTCAGAGTGGCTCCTGATGGTAAGTTTGAGTTTTTCCAGCGTGGCACAAAGACAAGCCCCGTTAGTCTCAATGAACTCATAGAGAGCATGGAGTATGACAAGGACATTCACAGCGTCAGAAACAAGATCACGGTCTATGGCGCCCAAAACTACAGGCTGCCAACCGATGGCGATGGCTGGTCAGACGGACAAGCCGACTGGCTCATGAATGACGACGCAGAAGACGCACACACTAACACTGCCTATCAACTCGTGGGACAAGTCACGTATGACCCCAGCCCAATAGCCAAAATCATCATTGACACCGTTGAATTACAATGCAAGATGAGCGCGGGCTCGGGCAAATACAAGATCACCTATCAGAAGGAAGGCGGACCTGAAACCGTCATAGTCACTGACCAAGCTTTCAACAACACTGAGTATCAAATGAAGCAGCATGTTCTCACAGGTGCAAACCGCATCATCGGAGATGTAGGCAAAGACGTAACCATAAGGCACTACACACTCACGGACAACGCAGCAGACACAGTCTACTCAAAGAACCACAGAGCAGTAGGAGACATAATCTTTGGAAATTGGCTGGCAACTGAAGGCCAGCTCCACTTTGAGACAACAACAAAGCTCGTAGGCAATGGAAGCATCAGATGCAATTGCACTGGCGTCTATAACTGAGGAATCCTTCTGCTGAACCTTCCACAAGAAGCTGACTGCACAGGATTCACTTTCCTTGACTTTGGCATCTATCTGGGACCAAGTCGAACCGCAAGCCTCAACCTTCTCTTGTATGATTACTCTGGAAAATTCGCCTTCAAATACATGACCGCTGTCAAAGAACAGTTTGAACAGAAACACATTCCATGCAGCCAAGCAAACGCCAACGAATGGGCTGTCCAATCGGGCTTTGACTGGTCAAGAGTTGCAGCAGTCAAGTTTTGGACTTACGGAAGCGCAACAGACGACTTCTACATTGACGGCGTCAACTTCAACGGAGCCTTCTTCAAACACACAGAGGAAGACGCGGCCAGCCAAACAGCCTACGGCAAACGAGAAAAGGCTGAGCATGATGAGGAACTCTTCAGCAACAATGAATGTGAGTTACGCGCCAAAGCTCTGCTTACTTACTTCAAGGACCCGATTGAATACATAACGCTGGTCTCCCGCGTCATAGACTATGGAACGACTCCCATTCTGCCGGGTGACAAGATCCACATCACAATGCCAAACGAGAACATAGATGCTGACTGGATCGTGCTCAGCGCGGTCTATTACGTTAACGCCAAAGAGCAGTATCTTGAGATAACGCTGAACCTTGGGCGTCAGAAGCCATTACTCGCTGACTATCTATTCGCAGCACGCAGAAAGACCGACCACTTGAGCCGACATAAACAGCCGAGGATGATTTGATGAACAAACAGGTTTTGAAACAGTTAAGAGAACTCCGCCCAGGAGCCCTTGTCAAGGTCGAATGGACAGACGCCAGCATAGGCAAAAGCCTAAGCGGAGGCTTGTCAGGGATAGACGTCCCTGTCGCAAGCTGGGGAATCTTCATCGGCTTATTGGGCGAAAAAAGCAAACACATCATTCTTGGTCAGAACAATTTCCGCTACGCAGACGGACTATACGACATCGACTACACAGCCATACCTCTAAGCTGGACAATAAGCATCCACGTGATTCAAGAACAACATGTACCAGAAAACGAAGCCAAACAACTACTAAGCAGTTTTCTCATGGGCGGAAGACGCCGATTCCCACAACGCACAAAACAACAGAGGATAGTAAACCATGAGAAACCTGATTAAGAAGGCGTTAACACGCACAATCGCCCGCAAAGGACCAAGAGGAAAGCAGCAAGTAATAGAGATTCCACCAAGCCAGAAACTTCTTTACGCTGTCTATTTCAGCCTCGGCATGGTCGCATGTCTAACAGCTCTCGAAACAGTACACCTAATCGTCTTGGGCACATGGAACCCCGAAATCTTCGCAGTGATTTCCGCTTTGATTGGCAACATAACAGGCATTTTCCTAACACAAAAAACGTAGGGGGGTCGCTGGAACGATAGGGAGGTATCATTTAGGAGGCTTTCTCCGCAAGGCTCGAAGCGTAAAAAATCAAGTGAAGAAAGACACTCAAGAGCTTAGACAAAAGCTACTGACTGAACTGGAAGCCATGTTTGACATTGCCAAGAAAGCTGCATCCGACCCACAGACAAAGCCTAAGCAGGCTCAGATTTGGGTTCGCATCATGGGCTACCTCGGGCAAGTTATGAACAGCATTTCTGAAAGCTTCGACGAGGCCAAGGCTTTAGAGTATTTTGAAAATTTGGAGCGCATGATCCGTGAAGCTAAAGGGGATTCTGACCAAAGCCAAACAGCTTGAAAACGAATGGCTTGAACAACAGAAAGCCAAACAAACAGAGATCCCAGAAGACTTCATTCAATTCTGCCAAAGAATGCTTGGCTTGAATCTAACAAAATATCAGATGGAGGCAGCTCGGCTCTTAGAAAAACAGAACGATGTCGCTTTAAGATGGTGCAGACAAAGTGGCAAAACCCACCTGATTGCTGCTTGGCTCCTACACTATGCCCTACTACATTCTGGTTCGCACATTGCGGTCGTTGGTCCAAGCTGGCGACAAACAATGATACCCATAACAAAAATCAACTACTTCAGAACAAAACTCCCAGCAGGACTATTCTACAAACCACAAAGAACCATCGTGAGGCTTAAGAACGGAAGCACAATCCAAGCGTTTCCAAACAATCCCAACAACTTGCGAGGCTTCACACTCCAAATCGTGTACTGTGATGAAATGAATTTCATTCCAAACGACGAAGAAATGTTTGACGCCATAAGCTTCACATTGGCAACTACAAACGGCAAATTCATCGCAAGCAGCACACCTTGGACAACCGACAGCACCTTCTGGAAGCTATTCCACGACAACGCCTTCCAACATTTCGCAAAAAGCCACGTAACCTACCAGCAAGCTCTCGAACCGAACGGACCTATAACCGAGAAATGGCTGGAAAAGAAGAGACACGAGTATGAAGGCGACCCGTGGCGTTGGCGCAGAGAGATGGAAGCGGAATGGGCTGAAGACGAAAACGTCTGGCTCAACCAAGCCCTCATCACAAGCTGCATAGACAGCAGTTTAGAATACTGCGACTTTGAACAGGCAGTATCAGGCGAGTATTATGAAGGCTTAGACCTTGGCAAATACCAAGACTACAGCGTCCTCTCAGTTGTCGAAGTAGAAGATACTTCTATAAGACTAATTCACATGCACCGCTTTCCGTTGCGAACACCATACGCAAGCGTGATAGGCTACGTTAAGACGCTCTGCGACAGATGGCAAACAATAAACAAAGTCTTAGTCGACATGACAGGCGTAGGAGACTACATAGTCGAAGACATGATAAATGCTGGAATAACGGAAACTGAAGGCGTCAAATTCACCCAAGAAACAAAAGAGAAAATGGCACAATGGCTCAAGCAATGCATGGTTGAAAAGAAGCTCCAAATTCCTTATGACAGCGACTTGATTGCGGAGTTAAACATTGAACGGTTTGAATTGACAAAAGACGGTAAAATCAAGTTCTCGCACCCAGAAGGCACTAATGATGATCGCTTCTGGAGTTTAGCCTTAGCCTGTTACGCATCCAGAACAGAGCCTCCGCCTAAACTTTGGGTTGTGCCACGCACCGCTTCTGCTGGAAAGGTGAAACTTCAACGGCTACGAAAGAAACTGCAAAAACACCAAGTCACAGGAACAACAAGATGAGAAGACACGAGTTTTTCCGCATCCGCCAATACAGGCGCAGATACGACAAGCGAGAAGGCAAGTTCATAATCGACATAGCCTACGAAACAGCAGCTCCAGAACCAACAGAACGAGTTGTAAACGTGGCTGAAGCCTTCGGGCTTGGACTCGACCAATGGGAAAAATTCGTAGTCTACGACAATGTGGAGCTGAAAATAGGACCAAAGGACATTGTCTACATAACAGGCGATAGCGGCTCGGGAAAAAGCGTGCTATTAAAGGCTTTAGAAAAAGACATCAAACAAGACATGCAAGCCACATCAATCAACGTAAAAGACATAAAACCAGACCCCAACAAGCCATTAATCGAAACAGTCGGCAAAACCACAGAAGAAGCCTTAGAGCTTCTAAGCAAAGTAGGCTTGAATGACGCTTTCCTCTTCCTAAGAAGCTATGACCAGCTGAGCGACGGACAAAAATACCGCTACAAGATAGCGAAAATGATTGAAAGCCAAGCCCAATTCTGGATAATGGACGAGTTTGCAGCAACACTCGACCGAGACACAGCCAAAATCGTAGCCTACAACCTCCAGAAACACGCAAGACAACAAGGCAAGGCTGTTTTGGCGGCAACAACCCACACAGACTTACTTGAAGACCTAAACCCTTCAGTGCACATTCACAAACGATTCGGCAAAGAAATAACAGTAAGCTATTACCCAAACGAGCCAGCCAAGGAATGCAGCCTTACAAAGGAAATGCAGATCACAGAAGGCACGACAGAAGACTGGAGAAAACTTGCAGGCTTCCACTATCGCAGCCACAAGATAGCTGCACCTCGCAAAATCCTCTGCCTCAAACGAGATGGCGAGTTATGTGGAGTAATAGTCTACAACTACCCACCACCCACTTGCTTCGGAAGAAGGCTTGTCTTACCTAAGATGTCAATGAAAGAGCTGAACGAAAAACTGAGCATAATCACCCGAGTCGTCGTGCATCCGAAATATCGCACGATAGGCTTAGGCACAAAACTTGTCAAGGAAACATTACCGTTGGCTGGAACCGAATACGTGGAAATGCCCGCAGTTATGGCGAAATACAATCCCTTCGCAGAAAAAGCAGGAATGCAGAAAATCGCCCAACAGCCACCGCCAAGAGAAGCTGTAAAAATCGCAGAAACTCTTCATCAACTCGGATTCAACACTCAGCTGCTTAGCAGTGAAGAATACGTATTGAGTAAGCTTCAAACTCTGAGCGACAAGGAAGTGGCGAAAATTAGAGAAACATTCGTAAGAAACAGTCATGCTCGATTCATGAAATACTTCTTTCCTCATCAGCTGTTTGGAAAAAGGGAAGCCTACACAAAAGAAATAAGAAAAACCAGCCTTGAAAGACTTGCACACTTAATCAAAGTCTGCGGATTCTTAATGCAGACGAAAGTCTACTTATTTTGGAAATCTTTCAATTAGACCTCGCAATAAAGGCTACATTTTTTGGTTAATTTTATAATAAAGTGCGCTATTATGTTGTCATGTCTATGTGCTGTTAATGGATGTATGGAAATGGCTGAAGTTATTGAACCTTCAGAACACGAAATTTCAATCGGCGTAGCCATCGTAAAGCAAGTCGTGCAAAACAGAGCTCATCCATTGGATGCTATTAGAGAGGCAATATCCAACTCGTGTGCAAGAGAAGTCGGCGCATCATATTTCAAAGTAACTATTTTTTACGATGGAACTTATGGGTGGTCTTTTATTTTTGAAGATGATGGCATAGGAATGGACTATACTGGAGCAAAAGAACCGGAAAAGCAAGGGAGACTTGACCGCTTCTTAAATTTGGCTTACAGCGGTGTGGCTGGTCTCAAGTCCGATGAGTTTGGATTCAAAGGACTTGGCTCGAAACTAATGTATCTATCCAGAAAATTAGAAATTGAAACCAAAACTGACATGGGCGAAAGCTACAAAGTCATTATTGATGACCCTATAGGCAAGTTACTGCGAAAGGATAAGCCAGAACTTCCTAAGCCTGTTATTTACAAAAAAGCGCCTGTAAGCTTTGATCATGGTACAGTCATAAGGGTATATGGATATGATGGTGGCATAAAATACGATGAGTACGAGAGCGCAGAAAAACTAAAACAGTATCTTTTCTTCAGGACATTGGTAGGCTATACCAGACCAGAAAGACTAAGGGATGGGTTCCCTAAAATCATAGTAAAGACACCCGCGATACCAGACGAGGAAGAACTTAGAACAGGTTTTCCGTGGATTAAAAAAGAGGGTAACCACGTCGAAGGACAAAAAATCGGCGTGATCAATCCACCAATAACCATCTCAAAGGATGACAAGAAAGGGAACAGAGTTGCAGTTACCTTGAAAGGCGGATACGCCTTAAAGACAGGCGAATTTGGAATGAGTGATTATGGAATCTTGGATAGCAAAGGTGTTGGACTAACTTATGTTTGGAAGGGTATCCCGTATTTCAATTTGGATTTCAATTATTATAAACCTCAAGGATGCGAGCTTTACTATAGGTTCTGTAGGTTTGTGGTGGAATGCGATGACATTGATACAGATATGGCAAGAAGCCGCATTGTTTCAGATGGCGTCAGAGAACCTCTTTTTACTGCAGCAACAAGAGAAGCCTTCAGGAAAATAATGGAAACGGACGATTACAAGGATTGGGTCAAGTACAGACGAGATTTAAGAAGAAGAGAGTTAGGGCAAACCCTGACCCAAAGGAAAGAAGCATTGCTGAAAGGAGAACAAAAATGGGTTTACTGTGATGGTGAACTAATTCACAAGGAACCAGACAATGAACAGGATGTAAGGGCTTTACTCTGGAAGTTAGAAGCACTGAAGGCTTTGCAGTTCCATTACTTCAAAACACTGGAGCACACTGCTCAGAGAGGCATAGACGTGATTGCAGATTATCAAGAAAAGGATTTCTCAGAAAGGAAGCTGTTTCAGGCTGTAGAAGTGGAACATATTTTGGAAAACTATTCGGAACATGACCATGTTCCTGAGCAAACATCCCTTATAATTGCTTGGGACTCCAAGAATCGGGATAAACTGACAAAAGTTGAAGGGGAATGGAAATATGTTTGGAACTACGGCGGACAAAATTTGAATGTCATCCTTTTGAAATACTTACCAAAGATTGAACTAAGATCGAGGTAAAAAAAAGGGAAGCTTTTTGGTAATGTCTACGCGATGAGAAGCCCAGCCTTCAACCTAAGTCTCTTGACGTATTCTGCGTATTTTGGATAGTATTGTTTGGCCTGCCTGAGCAATATCATATAGTGTTTGGCGCCTATCGTTTTGGGCGTCCGTCCCTCTATGAAGTCTGCTACGCTTTCTGGTACTCCAAGCTCTATCATCTTGTCAAACGCAAACTTGCGCAAGTATTTGCAGCGAACCACACCTGGAAGCTTTTGCACGTATTTCCCAGCATTCTTGTCTGTCAAACACTTTTTCTCTTCCTCAGAAAGCTGCTTAAGCAAACGCATCGTGTGCTCTGTTAAAAAGCCGTAGTAGGCTACTTTCGACTTTCTGAACATCCCCGCGCAAGCAACGTAGAACCCCTCAGCCTTCTCCACCGCGTCAGCCTTGAAACCGTCAATCAACTTCACTGTCTCTGTCAACCGCAAGCCGCTGTCTAAAGCCAAGTTAAAAGCTACCCTATGCTTGAGCAAATCCACCTTTTCCACTATCCGCAAAGAACGCACAATCTCATCTTCGCTCGGAATCTTCAAGTCAACGCCAATCTCCCGTTTCGGAATAGCTTCTTTCAACGCCTCAATCCACGTTCGCTCAGCGCCCTTAAGCCTTGCAAAGTTGAGCAACGCATGCAAAGCTGGAATTAACTCGTGCCGTCCGCCGCCAATATTGGCAAAGATGTTAACGATGTCCATAGCCTCTTTAATCCGCTTATCCTTGACGTGCCTATCCAAGCTGCTAACCAAGCCTTTCGCATAATACTTATTAAGCCCCTTACTCTGAAGCCAAGCAATGAACTCCTCACGCAAGCCCTTGTAGTCAATCTCTTGGTGCTGGGAGTTTCGGTCAAGCCCAATATGTCCGCTAAGCGACTCATAATCTGGAGAGTCAAAGGGGCAAGCGCCCTAACCCAGAAGTCGCGGGCTCGAAACACAAGAACAAAGCGAGAATCCCGCCCCCGGCACCAAGTGAGAATTTAAAGGTTTAT
>Ga0272448_1001408_pt1 | contig 32441 bp, 33 predicted proteins | sample YNPCB0191_FD_202220 | JGI IMG/M metagenome (GOLD analysis project Ga0272448, IMG submission 202220) | Hot spring sediment microbial communities from Yellowstone National Park, WY, United States - YNP-CB-019-1 | ecosystem: Environmental > Aquatic > Thermal springs > Hot (42-90C) > Sediment...
TGGAGAAGAAACCTGCAGGTGAGAGCATCGATCTGGCTACCACGAAGATGCTGCTCGAGGCACGCAGGGCTGGAATGGAGACTGCGTGGGATCGTCTCAACAAACAGCAACCGCAATGCGGATTTGGACAGCTCGGAATATGCTGCCGCAACTGCAACATGGGGCCGTGCAGGATCGATCCCTTTGGGGAGGGGCCTGATAAGGGCATATGCGGTGCGACAGCGGATATCATTGTGGCGCGCAACCTCCTGAGGATGATAGCTGCAGGTGCTGCAGCGCATGCAGACCATGCAAGGGACGCAGTCATTGTCTTCAAAGAGGCAGCCGAGGGGAAGGCGAGAAGCTATCGGATCAAAGATGAAGCGAAGCTGAGAGCGCTTGCAGCCGAGTACAGCATCTCGGACTGGAAGAAGAACGGGGATGTTGCAGATCTCGCAAAAGCCCTGCTCTCAGATTTCGGAAAGCAGCAGGGATCTGTAACACTCACGCGCAGAGCGCCGGAGAAGCGCCAGAAGATCTGGGAGGGTCTGGGCATAATCCCCAGGGGCATCGACAGGGAGATCGTGGAGTGCATGCACCGCACCCACATAGGCGTGGACAACGACCCGCTTCACATCCTTCTGCACGGGTTGAGGACCAGCATCGCCGATGGCTGGGGCGCGTCGATGATTGCGACAGAGGTGCAGGACATCCTCTTCGGGACGCCGTCGCCGAGAACCACAGAAGCAAACCTCGGCGTGCTTAAAGAGGATGAGGTCAACATAATAGTCCACGGGCATGAGCCGATCCTCTCTGAGATGATAGTGGAGGCTGCATCAGATCCGGAGATGATCAAGCTCGCAAAGAGCCTCGGAGCGAACGGCATCAACGTCGCCGGAATATGCTGCACAGGTAATGAGGTGCTCATGCGTCATGGTATTCCTGTGGCAGGGAACTTCCTCCAGCAGGAGCTCGCCGTGATCACAGGCGCTGTCGATGCCATGGTGGTTGATGTGCAGTGCATCATGCCGTCGCTCGGAAGCCTCGCCGCATGCTATCACACGAAATTCATCTCGACCTCTCCAAAGGCAGAGTTCCCCGGAACCCTGAGAATGGAGTTCAGCGAGGAGAGGGCAGCAGAGATAGCAAAGGAGATCGTGAGAACAGCGGTCGAGAACTACAGGAACAGGGACAGGAGCAGGGTGATCATACCCAGAGAGAAGAGCGAGTGCATGGTCGGGTTCAGCGTCGAGGCGATACTGAACGCGCTCGGTGGGACACCGCAGCCGCTGATAGATGCAATAGTAAAAGGATCGATAAAGGGCATCGCAGCGGTCGTCGGCTGCAACAACCCCAAGGTCCCCCACGACTACGGACATGTCAACCTCGTCAGGGAGCTGATCAGGAACAACGTTCTCGTCGTGACGACAGGCTGCAACGCGATAGCCTGCGCAAAAGCAGGGCTGCTCAGGCCTGAGGCTGCAAAGGAGGCCGGCGACGGCCTCAGGGGCATCTGCGAATCCCTGGGTGTTCCTCCTGTCCTGCACATGGGATCATGCGTTGACATCAGCAGAATTCTCGTGGTGGCAGCTGCGATCGCAAACAGGCTTGGCGTGGACATAAGCGATCTACCGGTTGCAGGTGCTGCTCCAGAGTGGATGAGCGAGAAGGCGGTCAGCATCGGAGCATATGTGGTTGCCTCCGGAGTGTACACGGTCCTGGGCACGGTTCCGCCTGTTCTCGGAAGTCCCGTGGTCACCAGAATCCTGACGAAGGACCTCGGCGATGCTGTTGGAGCGACGTTTGCGGTCGAGCCTGATCCGTTCAAGGCAGCCAAACTCATCATCGAGCACATAGATGATAAGAGGAAGGCGCTGGGTCTGAAGGTGTGATCATGAAGGAGATACTTGTCCGCCCTGAGAGGTGTGTGGGCTGCCGCTCATGCGAGATCGCCTGCGCTGTGGAGCACTCCCAGAGCAGGGATCTCCTCAAGGCATTATCAGAGATGCCGCAGAGGCGGCTCTACGTGGAGCACGTTCCGGAGTACTCGCTCGCTGTGCCAATGCTCTGCAGGCACTGCGAGGATGCGCCATGTGTTGCAGTCTGTCCCACAGGAGCTCTGACGCAGGACGCGCTCACAGGAGTGGTGCGCCATAACAGAGATATCTGCATCGGGTGCTGGACGTGCGCCTCTGTCTGCACGTACGGTGTGATAGGGAGGGACAGAAGGGCGCGTGTTGCGATAAAATGCGACAGGTGCCCGGATCGGGAGGTTCCGGCCTGCGTCAGTGCCTGCCCCACACGCGCTCTGATCTACGGGGAGGTTGAGGAGGTATCCAGAGCGAGGAGGGCCGCACCAGCTCTCAAGTTTGCGCAGGGCGTGGCTGCAAGCAGCCGGTGATGCGGATGACTGCCAGGATACCCACGGTCTGCCCCTACTGCGCCGTGGGTTGCGGGTTTTACATCACCCGGAATGGCATGGAGTACATGCAGGACCACCCTGTAAACGAGGGCGCTCTGTGCCCGAAGGGGAACGCAGCCCTTGATGTTCTGAATCACGTGGATAGGCTGCGGTACCCGATGATGAGAATCGGAGATGACTGGATCAGGGTATCCTGGAGCGAGGCGCTCGACAGGGTCGCAGAGGAGATGCAGAGGGCTTTGAGGGAGAAAGGCCCAGGAGCCCTCGCATTCCTCGGGTCTGCGAAATGCACCAACGAGGAGAACTATATTTTCCAGAAGATCGCGCGCCTCATGGGAACAAACAGCATCGATAACAGCGCAAGACGCTGCCACTCGCCAACGATCATCGCGCTGCGCCGGATGCTCGGAACCCCTGCGATGACCAATCCGGTATCAGATCTCGCGCTATCAGATTGCATTTTTATTATAGGATCAAACCTGGCCGAGAACCATCCTGTGGTTGCGAGATGGATACTCAGGGCGAAGGACAGGGGAGCGGCTGTGATTGTCGCGGATCCGAGGGTGACACCAACAGCATGGCTCGCAGATCTTCACCTCCAGCTGAATCCGGGAACAGACATCGCGCTCATCAACGGCATGATCAACGTCATACTCAACGAGGGGCTGGAGAACAGCTCTTTCATAAAGGAGAGGACCAGCGGATTTGAGGGGCTTGATCTCAGCGATTACACGCCTGAGAGGGTATCCTCAATAACAGGCCTGCGTGCAGGAGATATTGTCAGAGCCGCGAGGCTTTACGCGAAAGCCGGTGCATCCTCAATAGTGTACTGCATGGGCATCACCCAGCACTCATGCGGAACAGAGAACGTGACCGCATGCGCGAACCTCGCCCTAGTCTGCGGGCATGTTGGGAGGCCCGGCGCCGGCATACTTCCACTCCGCGGTCAGAACAACGTCCAGGGGGCGTGCGACATGGGGGCCCTGGCGGATTTCTATCCCGGCTGGAGATCTGTTGACGATTCCAGGGCGATCGATGAGCTCAGGCGTCTATGGAATGCGAGAGCCCTTCCGCTGGGGCGCGGGCTGACCGCTGATATGATGCCTGAGGCTGATCTCAGGTTTCTGTACGTGATGGGCGAGGATATCGTGAACTCACATCCCGCGGTATCACGTAGGAGGGAGAGGCTGAAGAGGGGCTTCATGGTCGTGCAGGACATCTTCATGACAGATACCGCAAGGATTGCTGATCTCGTGCTCCCGGCGGCTGCGTGGGCGGAGAAGGAGGGGACATTCACATCCACAGAGCGGAGGGTTCAGTGGGTATCCCGAGCACGAGAGGCTCCTGGAGAGGCGAGGCCAGATCTCTGGATCCTCTCGGAGGTGGCGGCGCGCCTCGGGTTCGATCTTTCTCCTGAGCCGGAGGAGGTCCTGGCGGAGATAAACCAGGCGGTTCCCGCGTACCGCGGCATCAGCAGGAGCAACGCAGGAGCGCGCGGTGGGATCATCTGGCCGTGCCCGCATCCAGATCATCCGGGGACTCCTGTTCTCCATACGGAGAGATTCTCCACTCCAGATGGAAGGGCGAGGATCTCTCCAGTCCATCACCCTGCTCTTGAACGCACATCCCCACAGCATCCGCTGATCCTCATCACAGGACGTGTTGTCCTCCACTACAACGCAGGATCGATGAGCATGAGGAGTGAAGGGCTTGTGAAAAGGGAGCCAGAGATTCGCATCGATGTGCATCCCGAGGATGCCGCGCGGTTCGGCGTGGCCGATGGGGATGCCGTCATGATCGAGACGCGGTGGGGCAGGGCACGGGCGCGGGCGAAGCTCACCCCAAGACAGAAGCGCGGGACTCTCTTCATGCCCTTCCACTTCCCGGAGACGAACCTGGTGGCATCAGAGATTATTGATGAGAAATCGATGATGCCAGAGCTCAAGGTTGCGGCCTGCAGAATCTGGAGGGCTGATTGATGGGGAAGATATATCTCGACCCGGAGAGGTGCATCGGCTGCCGTTCATGCGAGGTCGCATGCGAGAGGGAGCATGGGCATCCAAGGATATCGGTGGACAAGGTGAAAGATCTTGCAGCTGTGCCTGTATACTGCCACCAGTGTGACACAGCGCCATGCGCCGCTGTCTGCTATACCGGCTCCCTGCGGCTTGATGGCGATATGGTTGTGTTCGATCCCGATCTCTGCACTCTATGTGGTCTGTGTTTCGTTGCGTGCCCATTTGGAGCGATAGAGCTTGACTCGGTGATACACCGATGCGATCTCTGCGGTGGCACTCCTGTATGCGTCATGACATGCCCGACAGAGGCTCTTCAGCTTGAAGATATCGATGCGATCACCGGATCCACCAGATCGAGGGCTGCAGGCGTTCTTGCAGCAAGGGTGAGGGTATGAAGGTAGATGAGAGGAGATGCATCGGCTGCCGGGCGTGCTCGGCGATATCGAGAAGCATATCCATATCAGAGGACGCAGGAATTCGCAGCATAACGTTTCATTCACATGACGAGAGCCTGACAGAGAGGCTGATCGAGGCATGTCCGGCAGGTGCGATATCATCGGGCATCACAGCTGAGAGCATCACGCTGACATTCAGGATGAAGCGATGCAGCGTCTGTGGAGAGCCCTTCGCCACGGAGCGGGAGATCGAGCATGTGGCATCTCTCATCCCTGAGACGCATAAGAACTGGCTTGATCTCTGCCCCGAATGCCGCAGAGCCGAGCAGCGCAGGTCGCATGCCTGGCACTGTATCCGGATCAGGGGGAGAGTGTGAGGAGGGAAGCTCTGGAGCGGGCGCGACCACGGAGACCACATCATTTTTCACGAGATCGAACAGCTGCGAATCATAGGAGATCCAGACCGGTTTTTTTCGATATCGATGCAGTCGTCAACAACACCGGCCTGAAGACCGGAGTCTCCGCTACCCCTAGACCCCAGGGGTTTATGAACTCCGGGTCTTCGCTCTTTGTGGCTGGGAGCAGATGCAGGCTGGCCAGCTACATTCACTCGCCTAGAGAACATGGCATAATCAGTGCCTATAGGGGCAGATGGATGAGCGCCTGCAATCAACTGAATGTGCCTCACACAGTTCAGCGCACCGCCATTCCACCATCTAGCTTGAAAAGTGGTTTATAGGAAAGGAATCACAGAGATTGTAAGCGCGCCCAGGCTGTGCAGCATAAAATGAACTGTGAATTATGATGAGACCGCCCGTATCTTCAGCTCTGATTGTGCTCGTGGTGATTGCAGCAGTTGTACCTGCAGCACTTATGGGGCTGCTTTTCCATATGGAGGTCGGCAGGATATCAGGATCGATCCAGGCGCAGCTTGGAGACATTAACAGCACCACGATAAACTCCTCCTCAGGAGCAACAGATCAGGAGCTTCTTGTCGCATCCAAGGCCCTGCAGTACGAGGAGTTCTTCAGAAGGATCGCGGAGAGCAACCAGTTCGTGGCAGATTATCTCGCCTCCGGATTCTCTGAAATCGATCGAGTGGCAGATCCGAACAGCTCCCTCTCACTGACCCTGAGAAGATCGATAAAGAGAAACAACGCGATAGAGCGCATATACCTGGCGACAGCTGATGGGTGGATTGCCTCATGGCCTGAGGTGGGGGGTACCAGGAAGACTGCCAGGAATGCATCTGAGATCGGTTCATTGAGATGGTACACCGCAGCACAGGCAGCCGGAGGAACAGTGTGGATCCCCGGAGATGATATGCACCTGATATGCGCAGCGCCTGCTTACCGCAACATCACACTCTACTGCGTTGCTGCATCAGAGGTATCCCTATCAGAGATCTACTCAGATCTCTCAGGGCTGAGAGGCAGCGGCTATCCATTCATAGTGAACAGAACCGGCGATCTTGTGATGATGCCCAAGGTCAGGAGGGGGGATACGCCGTGGGACAGTCTTCTCATCACCGGAAACCTCTACAAATCCAACATCTCCGCATTCGCAGATCTCGGCGATCGCATCTCGAAGGGTAAGAGCGGATCAGATTTTCTGACGATAGATGGCCGGGGCTGGTTTGTGGTCTATTCACCAGTGAAGAGCGTCGGCTGGACTGTTGTTGTTGCATACCCCTCGGAGAAGATGATGGTGCCCATCAGCCTCATGGAGAGCAGCTTGAACTCCATCAGCCAGAGATCTGCGGAACTCATGCGCAGCTGCGCAGCTGAGATCATCTCCAGAGGTCTGCTCCTGATGATCATCTCCGGCGCGGTATTCGGATTGATAGGAATAACTCTCCGCAGGCGGTTCAGAAGATCTGCAGTATGCATATCTGAGGCTCTGAGGCGCATCGGTGAGGGCGACCTGGATAAGCGCCTGCCTGCAGACTGTGATCTTGAGGGGATCGCGGAATCTGTGGAATCCATGCGCAAATCTCTCAGGACGATCGTCGACAGGGCCAGGGCCGAGGGGTATGAAAGGGGAACTCAGGATCTGGAGAGTTCTGTACTGAAAACATTCGATCGCTTCCTCTCCGCAGAATCTCTGCCCCCCATCGAGGGATACGATATCTGCGTTCGCCAGATATCGAGAGGTGGCACATTCCATGACGTTCTGGAGATCCAGCATGGGAAGGTCGCTCTGTGTATGGGAAGGGCAGGTGGGGATGCTCTCGAGTCTGCTGTCCTCGCAGCCACCGCCAGGGCGGTTGTTAGAGCGCTCTCGTCTCAGCATCCGGATGAGGTGATAAAGCGTGCAAATGGCATCATGGCAAAGAGCTCATCGCTCCCCATCTCCTGCTTCTATGCAGTTCTCGATTACAGCTCGAGAGATATGGTCTACTCAAACGCAGGACATGCGCCGCCATTTGTGGTGAGCCAGGATGGCTCTGTGGATACGCTCTGTGGCGATGGGATACACATGGCGATAAGAGACGAGCTCGATCTCGGCTATGAGCAACGATCAATATCAGATGGAGATGTTCTCGTGATATATTCTGAGAGCATGATCGAGGCACAGGGCTTCGACCTGGAGCATCTCATAGGCGTTGTCCGTGGATCCAGAGCGAAGAGCGCATCGGAGATAGCAGACGAGATCGAGCGTGCGGCACCGAAGAGGAATGGCTTGGCGGTCATTGTTATCAAATCAACGTGAAATGCGAATTCACTGGGATCTGCGATCAGAGCTTGCAATCGCTCTGGCCATCTCCAGAGAAGAACTGCTCTCATCACGGGAAACCGTCAGCAGAACCGGTCTCCATCGATCTCATCCTCTTTTCTCTGGATCCTGGGTTTGCTCGCGGGCGGAGACGTAACTGAGCTGCGCTCCCTGTCAAGCTCATCCTGTATCGCATCCATCAGCTCTCTCTTCATCTCCTCATCGGTCTCGAGCACCGCGACCGCGGACATCAGGCTCTCCAGAGCTGCATGTGCCCTGCTCAGATCCAGGCTCTTGCTCTCGAACGCGATGCCCTCCCTGTATAGGGCGTCTATCTGGTCCGGAGGCAGTTTCAGGGCGGTGGCTGCGCTTATCGCCCTTCCGTACATCTCCATCGATATGTAGTACTCAAGACCGGTGTGCAGCAGCCGCTCAGCCTCATCCGGGAAGCCTGCGCTCTTCATGATCTGAGCGGCCCAGAGGTAGTCACCAGCATCCACCAGAATATCGACCGCCCTCTGGATCATGCCATGCTCCCTGCATAGAACCACCGCATATTCTATCTCGTTTGCCCTCAGCAGGAGATCTATCGCAGGTTCCACAAGCTCATCAGGGAGGCCTCGGAGGTTCTCTATGACATACTCAAGCCTCTGCTCAGGCCCCATCTCATCAAAACTCTCTCTCAAATCCTTCTTCATTTACATCTCCTGAAGAAAATGGCTCCCTGACGGGAGCCGCCAATACTGCTCAACATCACTCCGCAGGCTCGAACCTCTCAGCGAGCCTCTTCATCACATGTGGGAGAGTTGTGTACTCCATCTCCTCAAGCGGCAGCCTGTGTGGCTCAAACGGCCCATGCGCCCTCATGTAGTCCGTTATCTCCAGCACCCTCATCCGGGTGAGATCGAAGGCGACATCAGAGAAGAGATCCACAGGCCCTATGAGGAGCCCGTTGCAGAGCTGGAATCCAGCCGCGATCACCCTTGGCGGGCCGTCGAATCTTGTTGGGTGCGCATCCTCAAAGGCGCATGGCATCAGCGGGCCGTTGTGGGAGCCGCGCATCCATCCCGAGACGAGATGGCCAAGCGCAAACGGCTCGAGGACCTCACCGAGGGCAGGAAGTCCGGACTGGGCCCTGACGAGCGCGACAGGGTCGTCCTTCCCGACGTAAGTCCCGGCGGTCTGGTACAGCTTCTCGGTGCTCACCACCGCGACAGGCTCCTCAGATGGGAGCTTGCCCCCGGGCTTGGGATATACCCTCTTTATGACGTACCGGCTCTTCGCCCCTATGAGCGCCAGGATGTCGTACATCTCCTCGGGGCTGGACATGAAGACCCTCTTGTGATCGATTATATCCCATATCTCGAAGACGAAGCCGTGGTGTAGGGAGGGATCTATAACAAGACCTGCAGTGTTGAAGGGGTCTGCAAACATCCTGAAGATGGGAAGGTTGAACGCCCCAGGCTCGGTCTTGTCCATCATGAAGGCGACCAGAGGCTCTGCGCCGCGCTCCGTGAACTGCATCTCAGCGACACCAGGCCCCATCCCGCGGACGTTGCCGGAGAACGCATCGCAGAGCAGGTCCTGCCCAGCGCCGTAGAGCTTCAGGCTCTTCGCCTCTGCTGTCGCCTTTTCAAACGTCTCCCAGGCTATCGCGTGAATCTCCGCCTCATCGGTTCCGAGCCTGTGTGTCATCAGAAGCTCGAGATCGTCGCCACAGGCCATGACCTTGAAGTCTATGAGTGTGCCTACAGATTTCGCCTCTGATAGAACCTCCTCAGCCTTCTCAATCAGCGCCGGATGGACAGAGGAGTGCCCTGGCCAGCCGCCCACATCAGCCTTTATAAGGCTCACAGTTACCTTGCTCATGATCAGCACCAATGCTACATGGGAGGGGACCATAAAAAAGTAATCCATATGGCATCGGGAGCAACAGCATGCTGTGCTGGAGATAGAACGCCGCAAGTTCTGATAGGAGCAGATCCTCATCTTTGTACCCGCATCACTGAGATCGGCAATCAACTACTCCGGCCTGACGTGTGGGGCTTCTGATACCCCTACACCGCAGGAGGTTCTACGAGTCGAGCGACCAAGAAAACATCAGTTACACCAGATGCATCATCGGGTAATCTTTTTCTGGATCGTACTCAAGAACCGCCCTCAAGCGTGCCCCTTCATATGCAACCTCAACCTCTGCCCGGATCATTTTTCCGGAGAGCTCTGAGTAGCCGAAGACGTTCTCCCTGAGCATGCCTCTGTCTATGCGCACGCTCACAGACTCAACATACGGCTGCAGGGATATCGATCGCTCGATCGCCCGCTCCAGCGAGTCCGCTGTATCCTCGCTCACGGGCGTCCCAACGAACTGGTGGTACAGAGCGCCCAGCTTTATCCCTGCCTCGAATGCTGCTATCTCTCTCGAAGTGTACAAGATCCCACCACCGGCATCATCAGATACACTGCCATCGAGATCAGGATGACGATCGCCGAGGCCTTCACGCCAGAAAGATGAAGCGCGAAAAGCGCGGCTGCTCCAGACATCAGACAAACAGGAGCCACCCTCCGGTCCCTCAGCTTCGGATATGGCAGAGTGCTCACCATTAGGGCCGAGAGAAGGATCATCACTCCAGATGTAAAAATGAGCGAGTCCAGAAGCAGGCTGACACCAAGAATAATACCTGCAGCTGTTATGGGGAGTCCCTCGAAGTGCGTCCATTCCGGTGGAGAGATGTTGTACCTTGCGAGCCTGAGCATTCCGCAGAGCACGTAGAGGGAGCAGAGGATCAGAAGATACGGCTCGCTGTGCATGAAGAACGCCATAGCGGCAGGGGCAACCCCAAAAGATACCAGATCGGCAAGCGAATCCAGATGAGGGCCCAGCTCGCTCTGCTCGGATCTCCTTGCAACAATGCCATCAGCTCCGTCGAAGAGCGCTGCTGCTATAATCAGGAGCACCGAGAGGCCCCGGAGCTCGAGGTGCGCTGAAATCATGGCGCTGAAACCTGATATCGCGTTCAGAAGGGAGAGAAGATCCTGCGCTCTGAGCCTCATTCCTTCAGCTCCGCTATAACCGTCTGGCCGGCGCGGACGTGCCATCCCTTTTGTGCGGTGATCCTGTATCCTGGCGGGGCTGTGACTATCACTCCTGAACCGAATCTGATCATCCCCATCCTCTGTCCGCGCTTCAGCCTGTCGCCGGGCGATACCCAGCAGACCACCCTTCTCGCGGCTATTCCGGAGATCTGCTTCATGGTGAAGCGCCCTGTCTCACTCTCGATCTCTATGATGCTGTGCGCGTTCTTTAGCGGATGACGGAACGCCGGCGAGTGATCTCCGCTTCGAAACTCAACGCTTCTAACAACCCCATCCAAAGGAGATCTGTTCACGTGGACATCCATCGGCCCCATGAATATGTAGATATGGTGATCATCTGCCTCAACTATTCTCCCATCCGCCGGCGATAGCATACCCTCCCCATCAGGAAACCTCTCAGGATCACGGTGGAAGTGTATCATGAAAGCTGTTGTGAGCAAAAAGATCAGTGAAAGCGCGGTGCTCAAGGGGTAAACCAGGATGGATGCAGCAAACGGAATCGCAACCCATGGAAGCGATCCCTGGGCGAGACCGAACCTCAAACCTCCAGCCTCCTGGATGCCCTGAGCTCGGCGAAGAGATCTTCGATCAGCGCGAGCAGCTCCGGCAGAATCGCAAAGACCATGTACGCTATTAGGAGCAGCACCAGTGTGGATCCCACCTTGGCGATCACGTTGTGCGCCAGGTAGAAGCTGTCCTGCCCGAACCACTCCTCTCCGTAGGCCAGGAGCACGAAAGCGTTCCTGCCGATATTGAGAGTGTATATCGTCGCAGTGGAGAGCATGAGAGCCCCAAGCCTTCTCGCCCTTGGGGCTCTGACCGAGAGTATCACGCCTGCGAACAGCGCGATGCTCTCTATGGCTGTGCACGCGAGCACGATCTCCACCGATCGGCCGTTGAGGGTCAGCAGGTTCCAGCTCTCCATCGAGACAGGAATGTTCAGTCCGGCAAGCAGCCAGAAGGTCAGAAGCGTCGTCCACCTTATCAGGATCTCCGATAAGCTCTGGACCTCTGCGAATGGGAAGTAGAGGAGACCACAGATGGCAGCTGCCATGCTGATCCATTCAGCTGTATCAGACATCCCCATGGAGAGGATCCTCCAGCCAAAGTAGAAAGATATCGCAGCAGCTCCGATGACCACCATCACGTTGAAGTAATCCTTTATCGAGGTGTAGTGCCAAGCCTCCATGAGCCAGTACGCCCCAAGAAACAGCCATCCTGCACCGGAGATCCCGGGGCGTCTTGTGATCGAGGAGATTAGAAGCAGTATCAAGCTGAGCCAGAGTATGCCGCCTGTCATTGTTATGATCTTGAAGGACAGGTTTATTTAGCATTATCTCTCAGACAGCCGGATGTGTGAGAAGCGGGATGGCCAGAGCCTCATGAGGAGATGCCGCCGTCCCTGCGCCCTGGAGGAGCTATGAGACGTGAGCATCTTGCGTTTGTGCCTCTCTCTGTTCTCGCTGCAGCCCTTCTGCTCTCAGTGCAGTTTGCGCATACAGAGAGCGTGAAGATCGATCCCGCGGTTGAGAGGATGATGAGCAGCGACGAGCCGGTACCTGTGATAGTGATTTTCAGAGATGGATGCTCCCCCGATCTCGATGGTATAGACGTTCGGTACAGATACCACCTCATAAACGGGATATCCGCGGTCTGCGACAGGGCTGAGATAAAAAGGCTCGCTGAGGATGATGGTGTGGAGGGGATATACCTGGACGGAGATGTGAGCGTCACAGCCCCGATCCCCTCGCAGGGCGGTGATTCCATCTGTCCATCTGAGATGGTCGATGCTGAGAGGGTGTGGGCTGAGGGAATTAACGGCTCTGGAGTGATCGTGGCCATCATAGACTCTGGGATCGATAAGAACCATCCAGATCTCCTGGGCAAGGTCATCGGCGAGAAGAACTTCGTGGAGGGTGAGGACACGACAGAGGATCTTGTCGGGCATGGAACGCTCTGCGCTGGCATCATCGCCGGCTCGGGAATGGCATCCGGCGGCAGATACAGGGGAATAGCACCCGGAGCGCGGCTTCTGAACGTCAGGGTTATAGGAAGCGATGGCAACGGAAAGGTCTCAGATATAATCGCGGGGATCGAGTGGTCTCTCGATAACAACGCCAGGGTTCTGAGCCTGAGCCTGGCAGGGCTGAACCTGGGCGAGACGAATCCTCCGGTCACGATGGCCGCGGATAAAGCGATGGATGCCGGAGCGGTGGTATGTGTTGCAGCCGGAAACAACGGTTAAATTAATGGTTCTCGCTGGTCTGCTGCTCGCCCTCAGCGGATGCATCGATTCTCCAGGAGATGGCGTGAAGGTCATAACTGTGGGAGCTACAGATTGCCGGGGCCATATAGCAGACTTCAGCGGGTCCGGGCCGACAAGGGATGGCAGAACGAAGCCGGACATCGTCGCCCCGGGGGTGAACGTCATCGCATCGGCTCCTTTGGGTCTCAAGGATCTCAAGTATGTTGATACATACTATGCGAGATCATCAGGGACATCGCTCTCAACGCCTGCTGTTGCAGGCGTCGCTGCGCTTCTCCTACAGAAGGATCCCTCGCTGAGCCCTGCAGGTGTGAAGGCCGCGCTCTTGAAGGGCGCGGTCCGGCTGAACAACACGCTAGGGGAGGAGTACGAGCCTTACTACCAGGGAGCTGGGCTTGTGAACGCCTACAACTCATACAGACTCCTGAATGATGATCTGTGCGGTGTTATGCCTGATCGCTGGATGGTGGGTAGATGGGCGTTCATGAGCGGCGGGAAGGCGGTCTCTGCAGGTCTCGACTCAGGCGCTGACAGGCCGCAGAAGAAGATATACGCGCTCGCCCCAGGCGACGAGGACTGGACCACCAGGTTCGTGTTCTTCACCGACAGAGCGCGCGAGAACCTGAGCGTTGATGTGAGAGGGGATGTCGCGGGCTGGATAACGGTCATGGATCTGCCGGAATCTCTACCTAAAAACAGCCATGCAGTCTTCGGCGCGAGCATAGCAGTGCCAAACGGAACCCCACCCGGGGTCTACACCGGAGCGATGGAGATCAGCGAGAAGGGCACACCCATAATCACAGTGCCTGTGCGTGTTGAGGTCGCTGCGCCCCTGATCACTGCAATGGGAAGCGCATCAGTTGCCGACGAGATCGCGCCTGGATCCTGGCGCTACTACTATCTCGATGTGCCTCTGGGAACACAGCAGATAAGGAGCAGGCTGAGCTGGTCCGGAAGCTCAGACATGGATCTCTTCCTCCTCGCGCCGACGAGTGAGTACTATCATGAGGATGTTTCGAGTGGCATGGAGGAGACCGTTCTCAACAACCCCGCCTCAGGCAGATGGATTCTGGCGGTGCATCAGAGGAATGCGAGCATCTCAGAGAGATACCTGCTCAGGGTCGAGAGGTCTTTTGTGAGGAGCGAGCCGGCTGCATGGGATGCCGGCGCTGTGATGCCCGGCGGAGAGGCATCTGTGAGCATCCGGCTCCGGAATGAAGGTCTTCCGCTCAGGAACATCAGCTACAGCGGCATCGTGGAGAACAGCACAGCGTTCAGCATAGACGGTTATGTGAGCGAGAGGCTCTCCTGGACCGCGAAGTTCGATGTCCCTGAGGATGTGCGGCGGCTCTCACTCAGACTGCTCTGGGATAACCCGAAGAGCGATCTCGATCTCAGGCTTTACTCGCCGAACGGGAGGCTTGCAGCTAGATCAGAGGGTTATGAGAGCATCGAGGAGATCCAGGTCTACGACCCCCCTCCTGGGAGCTGGACTGTCGTTGTCATAGGCTATGATGTCTTTTCTGATAAACAGAAATTCACGCTTGTAACAACGCTCCACACCAGAGAGCCATGGGGATGGCTCGATGTTTCAGGTCCAGATGAGATCCAGCCTGGCACAGCTTCAAACGTCAACCTCACACTCAGAGTGCCTGAGGTCGCGCCCGGAAAAGAGGTCCGCGGGTACCTGGAAATTCGAGGGGACAACAGCTCCCTCGAGATACCTGTCACCGTCACAGTCGCAGGCGCCACTGTAGAGGGCCTGGATAACATCAGCTTTGAGGACAAAGATCATGATGGATTTGCAGATGCGCTCTCCATAATGGTCGCGGTGAATGCTGTTGTTCCTGGCGTTTACAGAGCTGAGGGCGGGCTCTTCGACTGTTCTGGCCGAATGATAAAATGGATGAGCAACTCCTCATATATCAGCGGCACCGGCAATATCGAGCTCAGGGCAGATGGCAGAGAGATCTGGAAGATCGGTGGATGCGGCCCTCTCACTCTCAGAGAGATCATCCTCTACGGAGAGGATGGCGATGTTTTGGAGGTGCACAACCAGACAACAATCATCGAGAGAAGCCCCTCCGACTTCCAGCCGCCCCAGGCGTACTTCAGCAGGAGCTTTGCAGACATGAGCGAACGCATAGGAGGCAGGATAAGCAGCCTCGTTATAGGTGTCGGGGTGACGGTCAACGTCCCCGGAACCTACACGATCACGGCCAAGCTCAGGAACGATGATGGCGATGTGATAGGGGAGGTCGCGAACGCGACATCGCTGAGAAAAGGAAACAGCACCGTCGCTCTCAGGTTCAACCCGACGAAGTTCGTGATGCTCGGAGAGCGTTCACGCCTCCATCTGACAGACCTCAAACTGATCTCGGGAGATGAGGTCCTGGACAGCATTGATGAAGCATGGTCGAGCAGCCCGATGGAGCCGGCCGACTTCACAACAGAGAGGGCGATCGTCTCGATCTGACATCACAGCATCCACGCCTGCGACGTACGTGATATCGTGCTGGAATCATGCTCCGAAGCTGCTTGAAGTCAAATCAGAGCAAGCTCAGCGACCACCCGCTTCATCAAAGGCCAGATTGGTTAAAGCAGAAGACCAGGCAGAACCGTGGGGAGCGTCCTTATGCGCTCCGCCTTTGCGTCGCCCTGAACCTTCACTTTTTGAACTCGGTGTAGCCGCACCTGCCGCAGCTCATCCTGTCCTTGTGCTCCGCGAGAAAGACGCCGTTCCCGCACCTCGGACATACGGGCTTTCGGGCCTTTATCGTCTCCCCGCTGAGCTGATAATACCTGTGCACAGCCATCTAGCTGGCCTCCTTCTGCTCTGAGGGGACGTTCCTCTTAACTATATGCGGGTTCTCCACCTGCCTCATGCGCTCCTCGCTCTCGTATATCCTCGCATGGGCTATGCTCTCCCTCTTCCCAAAGATGCTGTTCATCTTTCTTATGACAACCAGTCCCGGCTTTGAGTCCTTGATTGCTGCAAGCCTCTCCAGGACGCTCTTCCGTGTTGGCGTAGAACCCTCACTGTGCACAACCCTAAGCACGATCTCCCGCCTCTTCAGCAACGGATTCTCGCGCTCGCTCAAGATCTCTATATCCATAATCGGATCACCTTCCTCCACATCTCTTAAACCTTTTCTTTAACGATCATTCTCTTAAGAATGCCTTCGATCTCGTTCTTCTTCTCAGGTGTGACCATGACAAGAACACTTCCCACAGACGGCTGGCCGTAGACGACAGCAGATCCAACTGGCGCGTAGAGGATGGCGGGCAGGGCTGCCAGGTCCTCCTCCCCATCTACTATGATCTCTGTGGGTGTGCATCCGTTAAGCGATTCGCGGACCGCGTCCAGAAGCTCATCCGTGAGGGTCCCGGGCGGATTCTCGACAGTCACAACCCTGTAGCTTCCCTCGAGATGCCTACGCTTGATGCTGTCCTCGACAGGAGACCTCTTTGTCTTGTGATCGACTATCATCAGGTCCGGCGTGAAGGACGCCTTGAGGATGTAGAACGTGGTTATGTCCCCAACCGCGATAAGCCTCTTCGCGCCTCTAAGATGCTCTGCCATCCTCTCGACGCACTCGACGCCGTGACATCGGTAGAGGATGCCAAGCGGCTCCTTCAGCTCATCGCGCATCTCCTCAGGAAGTAAAAGAAGTCTCAAGCTATCGCACCTTCAGAGCGTATCTTCCGGGCAGCGTTATGCCCAGCTTTGTGGCAACCTCAGAGCCCTTCGGATCTATGACCACCACATATCCGGCCCAGTCCTTGCTCAGCGAGGACGATCCGCAGATCGGGCAGACCAGCCCCTCCACGATCCTGTGGCACTCACGACATGCCTGCTCGGTCATTCAGCCTCCGCCTTCTGCTCAGCGCTCTCGGCCTTCTTCACAGGCTCCTTTGCCTCCTGTGTCTCGCCGCGCCGCAGGGCCTCGAGCCACTCGATCTTTCCCAAGCCTGTCTGGCGCATTGTGAGCCCGATCTTGCTTCCCCTCGGATCCTTCTCGTTCAGGCTCACAGCAATTATCCTCGCGCGGACCCTGTCTCCCTCAGCCAGGAACTTGTTCGTGTCCTTGCTCACAAGCCTGGCGTTCTTCTCATCATATGCCATGTACTCATCTGTTATCTGGCTCACGTGGAGCAGACCATCGAACGGCCCTATGCTCACGAACGCGCCGAACTTGACTATCTCGACGACCTCCCCCTCTACAACCTCCTGCATCTCGGGCTTGAAGACTATCGCATCGAAGACGACATCGTAATACACAGCGCCGTCGCCAGCTATTATGCGACCCTCTCCTATGCTGTCAACGCCTAGTATGGCCACTATGGCGCCCAGCGTCCTGTCGACCCTTGCCTCATACTTGGTCCTGAGGGCCATCTCAACCGCGGCATTCAAGGGGTTGCCCATATCCTCCGGGGGTATCCTCACCACACCCTCAAGCTTCATCCTTCTGTACATCAGAACCTCCCCTGCGCATCGATCTCGAGGTACTGGCTCTGGCGCAGGTAGATAACCGTGATGCCTCTCTTAGATAACCTTTTCCTGAGTTCCTTATCTCCCGTGAGCACGGCAGCTCCGGTCTCGGATGCGAGCCTCTCCAGGACGTCATCCGCCTCACCATCTGCATCAATAATTCTGCATCTGGAGAGCAGGCCGAGCGCGACATTCGCGGCGCGTCTGTCTTTCCCCCTCTCTGCGAGCTTGGAGATCGCCCTTAGCTCCCCGATCACAGCTGTTGGCACAAGGTACTCGAAGTACCCCAGCCTCTCGAGCTCCGAGAATATATCAACTCCGAACTGCTCCGGCATCATCAGCGCGTTTGTATCCAGGAGGACCTTCAAGCACCCTCTACCTCTAGGAGACTATGGTTCCGACGCCGATCAGGCGCCATCTGGCCCCGATGCGTCTGCTGACCGCGACCCTGTCACCAACCTCCGCGCAGACAGGCCTCTTGAGCTGCACCTGGACCTGGCCGCTCTCCCTCGCGCTTGTGACAACTCCCACAGTCGTAGCTGTGCCCACGTTGAGCATCAGCGGCTCGCTTGTGTGTATCGGCTCAACAGCAGCCTCCTCTGTGGATCCAACCACCCTGTCCAGGAGCTTCATGTCCATGACGAAGCTGTGCCACACAGGAGGAAGCTTTCCAGGGGCGCCCGCGACCTGCCCAACCAGATTATCGCTCTTCGTTATCGCGGGGTCGAGATTTGTTCCGACGCCGATCAGGCCACCCGGAGTGACCTCTGCGACGTCCTCGCCGCCTGCCCTCAGGTTCGTCACCTTGGTCTGTATCGGAACCCACTGCTTCTTGCCCTCTGCCTCAACGAGCCTTCCAGGGACTATCTCCAGCTTGTCGCCCTTCCGAAGCACCCCCTGGCTCAGGGAGCCGCCGACCACCCCGCCAACAAGGTTCTCGACCGCGGCTCCGGGGCGATTGACATCGAACGATCTCGCTATCTTGAGCAACGGCGGCTTCCTGGTGTCCCTCGACGGCGTGGGGATGTGCTCCTCTATCGCCTGGATCACCATGTCTATGTTTATGTTCTGCTGGGCCGATATCGGAACCACAGGAGCGTTCTCAGCAACAGTGCCCTTGACAAATGCCTTTATCTGCCTGTAGTGCTCCAGCACCTCCTCCTTCGAGATGAGGTCTATCTTGTTCTGCACTATTACTATCCTGTCTATCCCCGTTATGTTCAGGGCCATCAGATGCTCTTTCGTCTGGGGCTGGGGGCATGGCTCGTTGGCTGCTATCACCAGGACAGCCCCATCCATTATCGCAGCCCCGCAGAGCATTGTGGCCATAAGCGTCTCGTGCCCCGGTGAGTCCACAAAGGAGACCGTCCTGAGAACGGTGGTGGGGGATCCACAGTGCTTGCATATCTCGTCCACTGTGTAGCAGTCGGGTGCAGGGCAACTCGGGCACTTCCTGAAGGTAGCATCGGCATAGCCAAGCCTTATCGATATGCCTCTCTTTATCTCCTCGCTGTGCTGATCGGTCCATACGCCGGACAGTGCCCTGACCAGTGTGGTCTTCCCATGGTCCACATGGCCGACCATGCCTATGTTAACTTCCGGTTTTGGCAATTTTGGATCTCCTCGAGTATCGATGATGCACCCTACAGCATACACTATATAAATACTTCACGAAAAGCTCTCAGGCATAGCCTGCGTATGCATCTCTTATCTTGCTTCTTATCTCAGAGACGAATATCCTGTAGCTGTTATGTGTGAAACCCTTCCAGCCTATGAACTCCTCGTAGAGGCCTGCGCCGAACGCCTCCTCATCCGCAGTGGTGCTTGGCGTACCAAAGCCTCTCAGGATCGAGAAGTTCTCCTCAAGGTACAGGAGCAGGGCCATCTCCGAGTACGGCCTGGGCAGCAGGGGCTGCGTCTCGATCAGCTCAAGAAATAGCCTCTCGTCCTCCCTCAGATCATCCGGGGTTATGTTCAGTTTTCCGATACGCTCTGAATCGTACGTCCTGATCTCTGAGCCTGAATCCCTTGTTATATCCTCGAATATCCTGGCCACCTCTAGCTCGTGCTCCAGTGTGAAGAGAAGCATCTTCTCCGTCGCCCTCTCTGCATAGCTCTTGTTCAGAGATATCATCGAGAACCACAGGCCTCTGTAGTACATGCGCCTGCTCATCGAGATCGAGAAGTCGAGCGCGTTGCTCCTTTCACCAAGCGATGGGAAGAAGTTGATCGTATCTGTCTCCAAAAATATGTGCTTGTCCGTGTCCTCGCATTGCAGACCCCTCACACGATCGATGCTGGACAGTTCGCGAAACACCTCCAGGGGATCCTCGAGCCTCCTGTACTCGCTCAGGAGACGATCCCTCTCAGGCTTTGACAGGCATGCAATCCTGCTGCCGACCTTTCCTGCAACGTATCTTATCCACTTTATGTACTCCATCTCGAAGAGTGCTCTGTCCATACTCACATCTCGCAGGTTTCTCATTCTGTGGGCGCACAAAGTATTTAGCAGGAGCGGAGATTTGGGTCTGGGAGGTGAATGTGGTGGAGGAGGAGATCGGGAGGATCAGAAAGAATGAGAGCACAGAGGTGGTGATCAGGAAGACGGAGTTCAGGGGATCTGTGGGCGTGGACATCAGGGAGTATCTGACCTCTGAGAGATATACTGGATGGTCGAAGAACGGCGTGCGCATACCCATAGAGCTGTGGGAAGAGTTCAAGGCGATCCTGGACAGGGTCGGGACCGGAGATGGGGGATCCTGAGTCCGCCCAGCCCGGCTCCTTGAGAGCCCGGATTGCGTCCGTGACTTCCTCCCGCCCTAAGAGCGGGGCTTCCTGCGCTTCGACTTTGTCGAAGCCCTATCGATGCAGTCAAGAGACGTCGAAGGTTTCACAGATCCGGTTATCCAGCATCTCCACAGGCTCTATCCCTCAGTCTGAGGGTGAGTATGTTCAACGCTGCGTTATGATCTCGATCCAGTTTCAGTCCATCGGACAGACATCCTCTGCCGATCGCAACGCTTAAATCAGGATCTGCCTCAACACCCTCTTGTGCCGCCGTGGCTTAGCCCGGTTAGAGCGGCTGATTCGTATGAGCATCTGCTCCGGGATATCAGCAGTTCATGGGTTCGAATCCCATCGGCGGCTTCTGCAACATGATGGCGTATGGGTTTTCTCTGCTTCCATAAGGATAAAAATGAGTGTGTTCTGTACTCCCTATTGTAGTGAGCAGCATGTGACCCATGACTCGTATGGTACCATGACTCATATGGTATTTTGCACACGATGTCGTTACCGGAAATGCCACTCATCGAATCGGGCACATAGCCCCCTGCTCCGCAGAACTCTCACCCTGCGGGAATATGCAGGACGCCAGCATGAGGCAAGCATCAAATATATAGATCAGAAGGATAACGATCAGATTTAGAGGGCAGATATTGAGTATGGAAGAACCGAACGAGTTGCTTGGCAGCATACAGTTCGAGGATACGAGCAGCATCACAGTCCCTGAGAGCCTTATAGACCAGGTCATAGGCCAAGAGGAGGCTGTGGAGGTGATAAAGAAGGCGGCACACCAGCGCCGCCATGTGATGCTCATCGGCTCGCCCGGCACAGGCAAGTCGATGCTGGGAAAGGCCATGAGCGAGCTTCTTCCGGTGGAGGAGTTGCAGGATATCCTGGTCTATCACAACCCGGAGGACAACAACAACCCGCGCATCAGGGTTGTGCCTGCAGGTCGAGGCAGGCAGATCGTGGATGCGCACAAGATGGAGGCCAGGAAGAAGGTCCAGACCAGGAACATGTTCTTCATGCTCATCGTCATGGGGCTGATAGTCTACGCTTACTACACCGGCCAGCTCCTCTTCGGGATAATCGCAGCAGCACTGATCTTTCTTTCGATGAGGTATCTCATACCGAAAGAGGATGTGTTCATACCAAAGCTTCTGGTGGATAACAGCGGCAAGAAGACCGCTCCATTCGTTGATGCAACAGGTGCGCACGCAGGAGCGCTGCTCGGCGATGTGAGGCACGACCCGTTCCAGTCAGGCGGCCTCGAGACCCCGAGCCATGAGAGGGTAGAGTGCGGCGCGATCCACAGGGCGCACAAGGGTGTGCTGTTCATAGATGAGATCAACACGCTCAGACTGGAGTCGCAGCAGAGCCTTCTCACAGCCCTCCAGGAGGGCGCTTACCCGATAACAGGGCAGAGCGAGAGGTCCTCAGGAGCGCTCGTCCGTACAGAGCCGGTGCCATGCAGCTTCATAATGGTCGTCGCGGGGAACCTGGATGCTGTGCAGGGAATGCATCCCGCGCTCAGGTCCCGCATCAAGGGCTACGGCTACGAGGTCTACATGAGGGACACGATGGAGGATACTGTGGAGAACAGGGACAAGCTGATAAGGTTCGTGGCCCAGGAGGTCGTGCGGGACGGGAAGATCCCTCACTTCACGAGGGATGCGGTTGCTGAGATAATCAGAGAGGCGAAGAGGCGTTCCGGCAGAAAGGGGCATCTGACACTGATGCTCAGAGACCTCGGAGGGCTGATACGCGTCGCCGGCGACATCGCGAGGTCTGAGGGCGCGCCGCTGACCGAGGCCAGGCATGTCATAGAGGCCAAGAGGATGGCGAGATCTCTCGAGCAGCAGATGGCCGACAGGTATCTCGAGAGGAGAAAGGAGTACAGCATGTACAAGAGCTCCGGAGACGAGATCGGAAGGGTGAACGGTCTCGCTGTCATCGGCGACTCTGGCATAGTACTGCCCATAATGGCAGAGGTCACGCCCGCCCAGTCCAAGGAGGAGGGGCGGGTGATCGCGACCGGCAGGCTTCAGGAGATCGCGAAGGAGGCCGTGACAAACGTCTCAGCTCTGATCAAGAAGTTACAGGGCGAGGACATAACAACAAAGGATGTCCATATCCAGTTCATCGGCACATACGAGGGCGTTGAGGGCGACAGCGCATCGATATCGATAGCCACAGCGGTCGTCTCTGCTCTTGAGGGAATACCCGTGAAGCAGAGCGTCGCGATGACCGGCTCGCTCTCTGTAAGAGGAGATGTGCTTCCTGTTGGCGGGGTAACACAGAAGATAGAGGCTGCGGCCCAGGCTGGGATAAAGACCGTGCTGATACCCAGATCCAACATGGGCGATGTGCTTGTGGACGAGTCCATAAGAGACAAGATAGAGATCATACCTGTGTCCAATATCAGCGAGGTCTTCGAGTACAGCCTGGCCGGGCAGAGGTCCAAGCTCCTCGAGAAGCTCAAGAGGTTCGCGACGGAGAAGAAGATAGGGATATCCCTGCCTGATGGCATTCCGAGTCCAGCGATGAGCATACTCTAGTGATCTGCATGGAGTTCTTCGATACCAGAATCGTCAGGGGCCGGAGGATAAGCATAGTCGTCGACAACTCAAAGGTCGAGGAGATCTCGGATAGCATATTCCAGGGTGTGGCCGTCAGAGCTCTCGTGGACGGAGCATGGGGCTTTGTGAAGAGCGACAGAATTGAAGACCTGGAGAGGAGCATAGAGAGGGCCCGGAGGATAGCCAGATCGGTCAACGGTCGTGAGATACTGCAGCTGGCTGAGGGCGAGAGGGGTGTGAGCTGCAGGGTGCCGGTGAAGAAGGACCCCTCATCGGTCTCCCTTGAGGAGAAGGCAGATCTCGTCAGGGAGATAGAGAGGGCGGCGAGGCTCCCCGGGATATCAAGCACGCGTGTCTTCTACACAGATATTCTCACTGAGACAGAGTACAGCAGCTCGGATGGAGTATCGCTGAAAAGCTCCGTGACCAGGACCGGCTTCGGGATAAGCGCTGTGGCCACAAGAGCTGGCCTCCTCCAGTCGAGCAGCGAGATAAGGGCTGGTGTCTGCGGGCTGGAGCTGATCGAGCGGGAGGATCCATTTGAGCTCGCACGCAGAGCAGCCAGAACAGCTCTCGATCTGCTGGACGCGAGGGTTCCCAAAGGCGGAAGGTTTCCGGTCGTGCTGGACCAGGAGCTGGGCGGGGTCTTCATACACGAAGCAGTTGGACACGCAGCAGAGGGGGACATAGTTCTCGAGGGCGGGTCGATACTCCAGGGAAGGATCGGAGAGCAGATAGGCTCTGAGCTTGTAACCGTGAAGGACGATCCCTCTCTCCTGGAGTACGGACACTATCCCTTCGATGACGAGGGCTCTGCAGCGAGGGAGACGGTTCTCGTTGAGAACGGTACGCTGAGATCGTATCTTCATACAAGAGAGACTGCTGGAAGGCTGGGTGGAAATCCGCGGAACGCGAGAGCTCAGGGATACAACCGCCCGATAGTGAGGATGTCAAACACCTACCTGGCCAACGGCGACTGGAGCCTCGAGGAGATCCTCGAGGAGATGAGGGAGGGGGTATACCTCATAGGGAGCCGCGGCGGGCAGGTCAATACCGCCGAGGGGATCTTCCAGTTCAATGCAAGGAGAGGCTATCTTGTGAGGAACGGAGAGCTCGCCGATCTCATAAGGGATGTATCCCTCTCGGGCCAGACCCTGAGCATCCTTAAGGGAGTGAGAGCGGTCGCAGACGATCTCAGGTTCAACAGCGGTGGATGCGGAAAGGGTGGACAGGTCGTGCCGGTGGGAGATGGTGCGCCACACATCCTGATCGAGGAGGCGGTGGTCGGCGGTGCAGGATAGATCTACCAGAAGCGTCTTGTGACAAGCTAAGCCTATGTATCAAATCGTTTTGACAGGGCTGTTCGGGTGCAATCTCCGCTCTTTGGAGTAAGCACGTGAGGGGCGGTTATCAGAGGAGATCAGCAGGCATTTGGTTCAGCTTGTGAGACGCAGGCGGGTCGCTGAAGACTGTACTTCATCCGTGAATGTGGGTGTGAGCGTGCTCGTCTCTGTGCGTGTGCGGATGTCTGTGGATCAGCCTGCCATGGCGGTGCATATGCTCATGAATGAGGTTCGTCTCCAGGAGCAGATCTATATCGTTCAGAACATCATCGACATCTCTGTCCACAACAATCCTGTGGTTCTCCCCTATGACAACTGCTCTCCTGCTTATCTTATCTATGATGTCCAGATCGTGTGTTGCTGTTATGATGGTCTTTCCGCAGCTTGCAAGCTCGTCCAGAAGCTCGATCAGCCATAGCTGGCTGCGCGGATCCAGTCCAGCGGTCGGCTCATCGAGAAGCAGGACGTCCGGGTTCGTCGCAAGCACAGATGCTATGCAGACCTTCTTCTTCTCGCCGCCGCTGAGCGTGTGAGGCGCCCTGTCCCTGAGCTTCGTTATGCCGAGCATCTCCATCAGCTCCTCAACTCTCCCCCTGACCTCTTCCATCGGCATATCCAGCTGGAGGGGGCCGAACGCGATCTCGTCAAAGACAGTGGATGAGAAGAGCTGAACATCAGGGTTCTGGAAGACGAATCCAACCCTGCTGCGGAAGAAACGCTTGAATTCGTTATCTTTGAGCGTGCCGAATATCTCCTCATTCACCTGAGTCCCGAACGCATAGTATCTCCCTGACGTTGGGTATATGAGAGCATCAATTATTGCAAGGAGCGTCGATTTTCCGGAGCCGTTGGCGCCCAGAAGCGCGACCTGCTCTCCCTGGCTGATCCTCAGATTTATGTTCTCCAGCGCCTTCAGCCTGCCATTGTAGATGTAAGATACATCCTGCAGATCGAATATCACATTCATATCAAACCATCTCATGCGTTCGCGATCCCGCGCGTCAGGAGCAGAATGCTGATCACCACCGAGACCCCGAGAGCGATGTAGTCGCGGCTCCTCATGGCGAATTCATAGCTGAGCCTGACATCGCCGCTGAAGCCTCTCGATATCATCGCCATGTGGACCTTCTCGCTCATGTCGAGCGCCTTTATAAGCATGTAGCCTATCCTCCCGCCGACCCATCTCTGCTCCGCCAGGGTACCTCTGCTCTTGATCGTCCTGCTCCTCTTCGCGATGTAGAGATCCCTGATCATCTCCATGAAGAGAAAGATGTACCTGTTGGCCATCTCGAGCGTGAGAACGTAGACCTTCGGCACTCCGATGGATCTCAGGGATTTGAAGAGCACCTTCTGAGGGGTTGTGAGAAATAGCAGCACGACAGCAGAAACACATGCTGCGACCCGCAGGGTGAAGAGAACCGCTGCCCTGCTGCCCTGAGATGTTATGTATATGCTCTCCGGAATCGCGAGAGGCCCGATGTGCGCGCCCCGGCCGAGATCCACCAGAGGCAGGAGGACGTCACCGGGCAGGAAGATGTTGAGCGTCATCGGAATGGCTATCACACCTGTGAAGATCGGTATGAACAACCACACTCTTTTTATAAAAAATGCTATACTTATTGAGCTCAGATATGCAAGAACCAGCGTCGCGAGATAAAATAAAGCTATAATCTCCAGGTTTCTCGTCATGCTTATTGCGAATATCAGGGAGAGCATCGAGATCAGCTTGACCCTTGGGTCGAGGCTCTGCAGAAGGCCTCTTCTGGAGGAGATCTCTTCAGTTGTCATCGCCTCCTGGAAGAAGGATATGATGCTATCTATCGTCTTTTTGACGAAGTCCTTCCTCGCGGGAGGCGGTGGAGCAAACTCCGTGTGAGTTAGACTGACGCTCTTCATCCACTCAGGTATCATGATGCAACCCGGTATGACTCTTTTGTGGAGACGTATTAATATCTTCCTGAGGCTCACCCAGCTGATCTGGTACCAGATATGCAGGGAGGAGATGCCGTACTGCTCAGCGGAAATCGCATCAACCCAGGTCTCTGATAACACGAGATGAGCCTGCGTTGATTTGCGTGGACGGCGGATGGCAAGCTTTAAGGCCTGGAGGGTATGAGTAGAGGGCATGCGCACAATACCGATCTCGGTTCTGCTCATGCTTTTTCTGCTCGCCGGAGCAGCTCATGCTGGCTGCCCGACTGGGACAGGCGGCGTGAACTGGCTTGGTGGGTATGATATAGGATCTGATACAGGCACGCCCGTCGGATTTGAGAGGCCGAACATGGGCATGCCGAAGCCCGTGACAAAGCCAGATATGTCAATGCCTGAGCCGGGGCCGGTCAAGACGACCAGCGAGTCGGGCAATGCTTCTGCAGCAAATGAGACCAACAGGACCACAGAGAGCGTCAATACTGTGGAACAGCGGGCGCAGATCAACCTGAGCGGAAGCTGGAGCTTGAACCTCTCTGACGGCAGACATGTGGAGCTCCTGCTGTATCCTGTGGGCACGGTCTTTTACGGTACAGGCACACTGATCGAGGGGAACTCGACAATTCCGCTCAAGGCCAGGGGCTCTGTGGGAGATGATGTACGCCTCGACCTGATCCAGGTGTTTGACGGCGAGAAATACAGAGAGGATGTGCTCTACAAGCTGACCCTGGTGCAGGAGAACAACACGATCTCAGGGAGCTACAGCAGGTTCGGCACCAATGGAGATGCAGCTCTCGTGACCGGCACTGGCACCGTCACTGACGTCGTTCATAAGTGAGAATCAACCCATTTGATTCAATCCCTTTTTATGAGTGAGCTGCCGCTCATAGATTCAGGTTTTTCCATTCCAAGCAGATCGAGCATTGTGGGGGCGACATCCGCGAGGATCCCGTCGTCCCTGAGCATCCTGGCGCGATCACAGCCGACCAGGATGAACGGCACCCTGTTGGTCGTGTGCGCGGTATGTGGCTCTCCTGTGCCCCGCTCCACCATCTTCTCCGCATTCCCATGATCTGAGGTTATGAGAGCAACCCCCCCTCTGGAGAGAACCTCACCGACGACGGTGCCGACGCCGCGATCGACGGCCTCAACAGCACGCACAGCAGCTTCGTATATACCGGTGTGCCCGACCATGTCAGGGTTGGCGTAGTTCATGATCACAACATCATAGATCCCGGATCTGATGCGCTCCACAACTGTGGATGTGACCTCTGGCGCCGACATCTCAGGCTTCAGATCATACGTCGGTATCTTGGGAGATGGTATCAGGATCCTGTCCTCGCCGGGAAACGGCTCCTCCCTCCCGCCGTTGAAGAAGTATGTGACATGCGCGTACTTCTCAGTCTCCGCTATCCTGAGCTGCCTGAGTCCGGCCCTGCTCAGAACCTCGCCCAGCGTCTCCTTCAGGTACTCTGGCGGAAACGCGACAGGAGCGTCGATACTTTCATCATACTGCGTCATGCAGACGAAAAACGGTCTGAGATACCTGCGCTCGAACTCCTTGAAATCGGTCTGCACGAAAGCTCTGGTTATCTGGCGCGCGCGATCGGGCCTGAAGTTGAAGAAGATTATGCTGTCCCCCTCCTGGACAAGCCCATGTGGATCGATCACAGTTGGTTTCAGGAACTCATCGGTCTCGCCCCGATCGTATCCCGTGCGAACCGCCTCCTCTGCGCTGGCTGCATGCATCCCAAGACCCTCGGTCATGGCCCTGTAAGCAGCCTCGGTCCGGTCCCATCTCTTATCCCTGTCCATCGCATAGTAGCGCCCGGATATGGTGGCGATTCTTCCGATGCCGATCTGGGCGAGCTTCTCCTCGAGCTGTGATACGTAGATCAGTGCGCTCCTCGGTGGAACGTCCCTGCCATCGAGTATGGGGTGCACATAAACCCTCTCGACCCCAAGCTCCTTTGCCATGTCGAGAAGCGCGAAGAGGTGTGTGATGTGGCTGTGAACGCCGCCATCTGAGAGCAGGCCCATCAGGTGCAGGTTTCTCTTCGAGTCCCTCGCATGCACCATCGCGTCGACAAGCTGCTTGATATCCTTCAGCCTGTTCTGCTCGATGGCCAGGCTTATGCGCGTGTAATCCTGGTAGACGATCCTTCCCGCGCCAAGGTTCAGGTGACCCACCTCGGAGTTTCCCATCTGTCCTCTGGGAAGCCCCACATCGAGCCCTGATGCGCCAAGAGACGTGTGCGGGTAAAGGGACTTGAGCCTGTCCAGGTTTGGCTTGTGGGCGCCTGCGACCGCATTTCCCTCTCTCTCCTCGGAGATCCCGTAGCCGTCCATTATTATAAGAACCACCGGCCTCATGATGCCAGCTGGGTTGTCCCCAGGCTTTTTAGCGGTTGCGGGTGGGATTACGGCGTACTGTAACGGAAGCTTCAGCACAAAGGTTATCTTCAAAACCTCAGAGTAAAGCCTGGATGAAGATACTCGTGGTCAACAACTACGGCCAGTTCAATCATCTCATACACAGAAGCATAAGAGAGAAGGTTGAGACCAGGATTGTATCAAACGAGACGCCTGTTGAGGAGATCGTAGCAGACGGCATGATCCTCGGCGGGGGACCATCGATGGAGCGAGCCGGAAGGTGCTCAGAGTACCTGCGGATGCTGGATATTCCTGTCCTCGGCATATGTCTTGGGTTGCAGATAATGGCCGTGACCTTCGGGGGTAAAGTCGAGACCGGCAGGATCGGCGGATATGCGAACGTCGAGATAGAGGTCCTGGATGAGGATGGCATTCTTCGAGGGATCCCGAGGAGGTTCATGGCATGGGCCTCGCATGCGGATCAGGTGACGATCTGCCCCAGAGAATTCAGGGTCATCGCGCGCTCGTCGATCTGCGAGATAGAGGCGATCTGTCACGAAAGCAGGCCGCTTTACGGCGTCCAGTGGCACCCGGAGGTCGCCCATACAGAGCATGGGGAGAAGGTCTTCGATAACTTCCTGGAGATATGCAGGAGATGATCGATCTCAAGAGGGCGAGCGGGATCTCGGTTGAGGCGCTGGCTGAGAGGATAAAGGCGATAGGGTTCAGGTGCCAGCGCTGCGGCGACTGCTGCAGCGGCCCGGATGCAGAGGTACTGGTCTTCCCCTCTGAGGTGAGGAGGATCGTATCTCATACAAACCAGCCGTGGCAGGAGGTGGTCGAGCCTCCGGCGACCGGCGTCTGGGACAGAGAAGGGAACTTTCACACGCTAGAGTGGATGCTCAGGCGCCGCGGAAATGGCTGCGCTTACTACGATGCTGCATCAGGATCGTGCAGAATATACCCAGCGCGCCCTGACATCTGCAGGACGTATCCTTTCTATCTTGACGGAGATGAGCTCCGTGTCTCAGAGTGCAGGGGTCTGGGGATGGAGATGGATGATAACGAGGCGCTGCAAATTGCCCAGGAGCTGAAGAGGCGTCTCATCTCAGAGATACTGGAGGAGAGGGGGGCCAGATCGAGGTTCTCCGGATTTGCGGCTGCAGACCGACCGGAGAGGCCGACAGGCGTGTGCATAGTTCACGATGGCGAGGGGGCTCACCGTCTTCCGCTCGGCAGAGGCGAGCACTGAAACAGGGGGCAGCATACCGGAGGTGGATGCAGAATCGGTAGAATGTGCGAGCTAATCAAAGGCGACGGGTCGAAGTTTTCACTTTTGGCTTTTCCCGTGATCTGGTCGGGTAGCAGATATGTGATGGAAGAAAAACCCTGCAGCCAAAGGAAATTCACCTAAGATCGTGATGGCCCTAAAGACATGGTCCATCAAGAAAAGCCGGCAACCGCTTCTGAGATCTAAAAGCTGCGAAGGGCTGGGAGATGCAAGCCTCTGCTGCAATGTTTAATGCTACTGACAGTGATCTCTGTACCTGCATTTCTCCTTTTCAGAGCACTTTCCGGGATCTCTCTCGTAGAATATCATGTCCTGGATGCCATCCCTCTCCTCCACAAACCACTGCCTGAGCTCGTCGCTGAGGATAAAAAAGTCCCTCTCTATGTGAGGCGTCGGGTGACCCTTGGGAAAGCTCAGGTAAACCGTGCAGCCGATGTTTATCGGCACCTCGTACAGGCTCTCATAGACCAGTGCATATCCTGTAGCGGAGAGCCTGTGGAAGTCCCTCCTCTGGCCGGTCTTCAGGTCGCAGACCATCATTCCCCCCATGTTTATCGCATCTGCGCTGAGGTTGCTGCTAAGCCCGAGATATCTGCCGTCCAGCTTATGCTCTACGACAAAGGGGAGGGCATGGTTTATCAGCGAGTCCTCACTTATATATCGGTACTTTCCAAGGTATGTGTAAATCGCAGAGACTATTCTCGAGACCTCGAAGGACCAGAGCTTTCTGAGGTTCTCGGTAACATCCCTGGGAGCATCAGTTACGCCAAGAGCTAGCATCTGCTTCTCTGCTTCTTCAACAGCCTTTGGCAACCCTTCCATGAGTATCTGGGCGAGGGAGGTGCAGACCTCCAGCCCCTGTGAATAGATCAGCCTCTTTGCAGCAGAAAAGAGCTCGGCGATCGCCTGATGGTATATCCGCCCAGAGACCATCTCCTCGCTTGGAGGCACATCAACCCTCATCACATGTCTCAGGAAAGCATCTCTCCTGGTCTCGCAGTACTTATCTGCGATCTCCCATACCGGCAGGATTATATCATGAGGCGGCGAAAGCTCTGGCCTGTACCAGTTCCAGCCCCTCAGCTCCTCTGCTATACCTCTATCCCTGGCCGCAGGTATGAGCTTTTTAAGAAGATACTTCCGTTCTTCTTCGGAGAAGAAATACACCTGATTCCTCCCATGCACCTCTATACGCATTCACAGTAGCGCCTGTATTCGCAGTCTGTACATCTGGCCGGATTTCTGGAGCAGGTTGGTTCCGTTTCGTCCTCAACGATCCTCCGGATCTCAATGATCATCTTCATGGTCCTGCGCCTCAGCTCATCCGTGATATCTATCCGGACGTTCAGGCGCTCTCTGCTGTAGTGGATAAACCCCCGGCGGACGGTGGTCTTGAAGCAGTCCTCGACGAGAAGCGCGTATGCGGCCAGCTGATACTTGTGGTTCAGATATGCTGCGCCGTTATTCGAGTATCCAAATTTGTAGTCCACAGGTATCAGCTCCCTCTCAGTCTTCACAAGATAGTCGAGAACGCCGCGAAGACCGAGCGACTGGCTCGCCAGCTCCACCCGGAAGAGCTTCTCCGCCCTGTCCAGCTCCGGATCGTAGAAGACCGCCCCTTTCCTTCGTTTCTCTCTGGCTGTGATGGACTCATGTGCCTCTCTGCCTGAGTCTAGCTTTTGATCAGGCGGTTTTGGCACGTGAAGGACATGATCGAAGTAGATTATCTTCGGGCAGTATAGGTACTGCTTCACATCGCTCACTGTTATCATAAATGCTGAGGTCTAAATAATTTTCACACTCTCCTCCTCGATCTCGTACAGCTCTCCGATGCTCTCCCTCATGCCGAAGCACCTGGAGCACATTGGATACATCTGTATATTCCCCTCCTCGCCCTTCATCAGCTTCTCAAGTCGGAGGCGCAGCTTATCTCTGGTGTTGTGGTTAAGAAAGCCGTAGAAAGCGCTCTTCTGGATGCGCATGCAGCCGTATTCCATGAGAACCCTGGAGACTCTTGATCTGAGAAGGTCGTCGCTGATATCGTAAATTATGATCGTGTCCATGATTCACCATCTCGGCGTGAAGGGTTCGTAGCGAGGTCGCTCTCCTCTCAGAAATGTGGCGACGGAGGATGCCTGCGAGCGGATGATGTTCCGGATAAGCTGGCTCCTCTCCTGGTACTGGATACGCTCATCCAGGCGGTTGTAGAATGCGGATGATGCGATCTTAATGCCATCCTTTGTCATTCTGCAGTCCTCCTGGAAATGATCCTGAGACATCGTGCGGGCGAGGGAGACGACGACGCGATCCACAACCAGCGGCCTGAATTCCTCCATCATATCATACACAAGCTTCTCCTGTCCGGAGCGATCTGCATGCAGGAATCCTGCATATGGATCGAGGCCTGCATAGAGAGTCGCTGCCCACACCTCCTGCTCCAGGAGGTAGTAGCCGAAGTTCAGCAGGGAGTTTATAGGGTCTCTGGCGTCTGGATACTTCCTGCCTGGAAAGCTCCAGCCATCTGGGATGAGCTTGGACCAGGTGCACCAGTATATCTCACCAGCATTGCCCTCAAGGCCCATGATCTGCTCACGTGCATCATCGAGCCTGCCTTTGACGAGATCCAGCTGTGGTATGATCGCCTCGATCTGGCTGGAGCTGTTGCGGAACTCCTCCCAAAGATCCTTCCTTTCTTCCTTCCACTTCTTGGCGAAGCTCTTCAGCAGTGATGCCTGGTTCTTCAGCTTTCCGCGGATGAACGC
>Ga0272448_1001409_pt1 | contig 32417 bp, 27 predicted proteins | sample YNPCB0191_FD_202220 | JGI IMG/M metagenome (GOLD analysis project Ga0272448, IMG submission 202220) | Hot spring sediment microbial communities from Yellowstone National Park, WY, United States - YNP-CB-019-1 | ecosystem: Environmental > Aquatic > Thermal springs > Hot (42-90C) > Sediment...
GCATGTAATCCCAGCGTTGCGCAGCGCGCAGCCGCTGGAGAGTATTCTGAAATTTAGATGCAGGAGGGAGCGAAAGGATTCAGGGGGCGGACACAGAACGAACCACAAATGGACGCGAATCTTCGCGGAGATTGGTCCACGAATAACACGAATCTGACAAATGCTCCTGGTCGTGCGCCTGGCGCTTCGCAACTGCGGCCGGTGGCAGCGATCCCTGCTAGATCACGCACTCGGCTCGCTCCACCTCGCGCTCGTACAGTCGGATCAGCGCCTCGTAGTCCAGGAACTGCATTCTGTCCCTGATGGGCTCAAAGGCGCTGCGCCGCTTCTTGTCTTCAAACTCGCGCCTGCGCCTTGCGTCTGCGACGATCACCATCCGCACGTGAAAGTCCTGCAATTCGTAGAACTTGAGCATGGCATTCTGCATGTCCGTGGAATGCTCCACCTCAAAGAGGCTGTGCGGCATCTGTCGCGAATTGAGCCAGACAACATCTATCGTCTCGCAGTAGCGCATCAGGTGATCGTAGGTAAACCGCGGGAGCGTTTGGAGCGTCGGCACCTCTCCGAGGCGCTTGTTGAGGAACGGCTTGTTCCTGTCCTGCTGCGGGATGTACGTGCCCAGGTTGCGGAGATTGCCGATGGTGGCGAGGATTCCCTGGTAGTAGGCGTGGCCCTGCTCATCGGGTGCGATTTCCCTGGTCTTCCCGTACTCCGTCAGGCCCAGTCTCTGCTGGTACGCGCGAAGCGCCCAGAGACCCGGGCGCACCTTGAAGATCTCGGGGCGGGTCTGAACAATGCGGCGGATGGAGGCGAAGGGGGTCTTTGTGCCCCAGACGCACCCTTCCACCTTCATAACCTCTCGGTACAACTGCTCCAGGGTGGCCTGTCCGCCAAGCCGCTCCAGCGCGAGGATCACGGCCTCGTATTGCTTCATGCTCTCATCCCCGTGGTGTTCTGCCATCATTATACACCCGCCCCGCCTGTTGTCCAAGCCCCCGCCGCGTATGGATTCGGTTCCGCCTCGTGTTGGCGTGCCCCCTGGCTTCGGCGGCTACGGAAAGCCGCCCTACGTGTCTACTGTAACCGCGAATCCACGCGAATCCACGCGAATGGAGAACAGCCCCTATTCGTGTGAATTCGTGTTATTCGTGGATAGCGTTTAGCGAGCGTGGGGCGGGTTCCCATACGTGCCCCCTTCGTCCGGCGGCTACGGAAAGCCGCCCTACGTGTCTACTGTAACCGCGAATCCACGCGAATCCACGCGAATGGAGAACAGCCCCTATTCGTGTGAATTCGTGTTATTCGTGGATAGCGTTTAGCGAGCGTGGGGCGGGTTCCCATACGTGCCCCCTTCGTCCGGCGGCTACGGAAAGCCGCCCTACGTGTCTACTGTAACCGCGAATCCACGCGAATCCACGCGAATGGAGAACAGCCCCTATCCTCCATTCGTGTGAATTCGTGTTATTCGTGGATAGCGTTTAGCGAGCGTGGGGCGGGTTCCCATACCTGCCCCCTTCGTCCGGCGGCTACGGAAAGCTGCCCTACGTGTTTGGGTCAAGCCCGCTTGACACGCCGCCCCGCCGCCCGTACAATGCCGGCGAAGAATCCCGTCGGAGAGGCGCAGTGAAATCCCCGCGAACGCATATCCTCACCGTGGCGGCGTGGCTGGCGCTGGGCGCGGCCCTGGCGCCCTGGGTCGGCCCCTTCGGCCGAACGATGCAGGGCGCGCTCGGCAAGGTCTCGTGGGACTTCACCCTGTGGGCCACGCCGGTGTGGGCGCTGGCGGTGGCGGCGTGCGCGGCGCTGGGCACCCATGAGGTCATCGCGGCCCACCCCAAGGCGCGCCGCGGCGAGTTGAGCCACACGGCCCACTACTGGCCCACCCCTGCCCTGGTGGCGGCTGCTGCGGTCGTCCATGCGGCGCGGCTGCGGTCGGGGGCGGCTGTGGCGGGGCTGGCGGTCGGGGTCGGCGCGGCCATGGCCGGCGTGCTGTGGCTGGAGTGGGCCACGGTGGACGCCGTCGAGCGGCCTTATGCCCGCGCGCGCTGGGCGCTGAACGTGGCCGACTACGCGGCGGCACTCGCGGCGTTCACGGCGGCGCTCACCGGCCACCTGACGCCCGCGCAAGCCGGCGCTGTGTGCGGGGTGGCGGCGGGACTCGGGACGCTGGACCTGCTGCGACTGCCCGACCGCACGCCTGACTCGGTGGCTCTCTACGCGCCCCTCGTGGGGGCCATCGTTGGGGGCGGGGCGAGTCGGATGGCGCAAGGGGGGCTTTCCCGGACGGGCGCGGCGCTCATCTTGCTCCTCGTGGCCTATGCGCTCACGGGCGTCCTCCAGCACCACCTTCGCCAGCAGTTGACATGGCGGGTGCGGCTGGAGTACTTCGGGCTTCTCGTGCTGGGGACGCTGGCGCTGCTGCGCTGGGTGGCGTGAACGGCGCTACGGCAACCGCCGCGCCGCCCCGATGTTGGCGCGCAGAAACGGCTCCTCGGCGCGCAGGTCGCCGTAGCACACCTCGGCGGCGGCCTTGCACCCGCCCTGGCATGTGTCGCGCAGGGGGCACGGCTGGCAGAACGCCGGAGTCGCCGCCGCGAAGGCTGCCATCGCCTCGCCGCCGATGATGTCCGCGAAAGGGCGCTCCCACACATTCCCCAGCACCGTCGCGCTGTGGTTGCACGGGCGGACGTGGCCGGCGCGGTCCAGGGTGTAGTAGGCGCGCTCCGTGCCGGCCGCGCAGAAGCCGAAGTTCAGGTGGGGATAGGCGTCCAGGGCCACCAGGCACGGCTGGATGGGGATGGAGACCGCCACCGAGAGGCCCAGTTCGTCGGCCAGGGCATCGGCGACGGCGAGGGCATCCCGCACCTGCTCCAGCGTGGGGAGCAGGTCCAGGTGGGCCGCGCCGCGCCCGCCTGGGTTGAAGCGGTTGAACTGCACGCCCCGCGCGCCAAAGGCGAAAGCCAGCCGTAGGGTATCGCGCAGGTCGGCGATGTTGAGGCGGGTGGCAACGAAGGCGACGGCGGCGGCGCCGCGATGGGCGCGGATGTGGGCCAGGGCGGCCAGCGCGGCGTCAAAAGCGCCCGCAGCGCCGCACAGGGCGTCGTGCGTCTCGCGGCGATGGCTGAGCAGCGGCACGGCGAACAGGCTCACGCCGCGCTGGATGAGTTCGGCGGCGCGGGCGTCCGTCAGGCGGTGGCCGTTGGTGATGACGTTGACGCGCACGCCCCGCCGCGCAAGGAAGCCCACCGTCTCTTCCAGGTCCTCGCACAGGAGCGGCTCGCCGCCCGTGAGGGTTACATGGCCGCAGTCCACCTGGGCCAGCACATGGGCCAGGAGCGCGGTCGCGTCGGGTTGGGGTCGAGCGGGAGCGGGCCGCGCGCCTGGATGCCGCCACGGGTTGTAGCAATACAGGCACGCATGGTCGCAGTCCTGGGTCATTTCCAGGATAAGGGTCTGAAGGCGGGGTCTGCCCATGCGCGCTACTTCTTGCCCAGCAGAATGTCCACCAGCAGGCTCGCCGCATCTACGGCTTCGGGCGGGATGTCCAGTTGGAGTTCTTGCAGCGGGGGGTACTGGCCGCTTTCGCCCGCACTCTGGCGCAGGGCTTCAATGAGCGCCTTCTCGTCCTCGTCGGTCAGCGACAGGATGGCCATGTCGCGCTGGATGGAGGTCTGGGCCAGGGCGACGGTGGCGGGGTCAATGGCGCTGCGCTGGGCCATCTCGGCCAGGATGTCGGCCTGGTGGGCCAGGTCGCTGGCGCCCATGATGCGATACTGCGGGTAGGGCGCGGGGACGTAGCACGTGATGGGGGCGTTGGCGCGCCAGACGTGCTGGGCCGCTGCCTGGAAGGCCACGTGGATGTCCTCGGCCTGGGCCGCGCCGATAAGCCCCGCGCGCACCAGATTATCCAGCGCGGCCAGGTGGTCGGCGACGAGGCGGTCGCGGGTCTTCTGGCCGCGATCCAGGTCCTTGGCGTCCTGGGCCAGGCGGTCCAGGCCGTACCAGGCGTCGCGGACGCGATCCCAGTCGTCTTTCTGGGCAGCGGGCGGTCTGCACCGCGACAGCACAACCGATGCCAGGGCGATGCCCAGCCCCTCCAGGAATTGCCGTCGGTTCCACTGCATGTTCGTCCTCCCCTTGTGAGCCTTTGCGCGGAGCGCGCACGATCGCCGCATGTGGAATGATAGCCAATTTCGCGCCGCCTGTCCAATGGCGGTGGTCAATGACATCGGTTGTACGGGGTCGCCAACACAAAATGAAACCGAGGCGAATCAACACGAATATTTGACTTCAGGCGCATAAGTGCACATAATACGGCGCGCCATTTCGCTTGAGAAAGGTTGTCCATGGAACAAAACCAACTCCAGGTGAATGACTATGTCCGCACCGTCCTGGATGCCATTCCGGCGGCGGTGTTCGTCGTGGACAGGCGCGTGCAGATCTTGGATTGCAACGCGGCCGGTCTGGAAATGCTGGGCACGTCGGGGAAGGACAGCCTTCCCAAACTCTGCGGGAACGCCTTGCAGTGCGTCCACGCGCTGGAAAGTGCGGGGGGATGCGGTACGAGTCCGTTCTGCGCCAACTGCGCCCTGCGCAATGCGGTCAGGGAAGCCATGGAGGGCGACCGCGTGATTCGGCGCAAGACCGAGATGCTGCTGGTGCGACAGGGCCAGCCGCAGGAGTTTCACCTGCTCATCAGCACGGCGCCGTTTGAGTACAAGGGGCGGCGGCTCGTCCTGGCGACGTTGGAGGACATCACCGAACTGGAAGCGTTGCGCCGCATTGTGCCCATCTGCGCCAACTGCAAGCGCGTGCGCACCGATGAGGAGTACTGGGAGAGCGTGGAAGCCTACGTCGCCAAGCACTCCAACCTGGATTTCAGCCACGGCATTTGCCCCGACTGCGCCAGGATGCTGTATCCCGACCTGTTCCTCGGCGAGGACGATCGGCCGCCGGATCCTGCCCGTTCGCAATAGCCCCCTGCGCGGCCAAAGCCCCTCACGGCGGAGGGCTGGCAGTAGGGCGGCTTTCCATAGCCGCCGAAACCGGGGGCACGCCCAGGTGCGACGCACTTCCCAAAGTGCGTCGCACCTGGGCGCCAACACGGAGCCGAATCCTGCCGCCCCGCATGCTTTTGACAGCCGCCATAGCCGGGTAGCAGGTACGGGAACCTGCCCTACACTCGCTAACCGCTATCCACGAATCACACGAATCCACACGAATGGAGAATAGACCCCCAACGGTCTCCGCGGCCCGTTGTCCGCAGACGCGTAGGGCGGCTTTCCATAGCCGCCGGACGAAGGGGGCAGGTACGGAAACCTGCCCTACACTCGCTAACCGCTATCCACGAATAACACGAATCCACACGAATGGAGAATAGACCCCCAACGGTCTCCGCGGCCCGTTGTCCGCAGACGCGTAGGGCGGCTTCCCATAGCCGCAGAAACCGGGGGCACGCCCAGGTGCGACGCACTTCCCAAAGTGCGTCGCACCTGGGCGCCAACACAAGACGGAGCCGAATCCTGCCGCCCCGTATGCTTTTGACAGCCGCCATAGCCGGGTAGCAGGTACGGGAACCTGCCCTACGCTCGCTAACCGCTATCCACGAATCACACGAATCCACACGAATGGAGAATAGACCCCAAGGGTCTCCGAGGCCCGCTGTCCGCAGACGCGTAGGGCGGCTTTCCATAGCCGCCGGACGAAGGGGGCAGGTATGGGAACCTGCCCTACACTCGCTAACCGCTATCCACGAATAACACGAATCCACACGAATGGAGAATAGACCCCCAACGGTCTCCGAGGCCCGTTGTCCGCAGACACCTAGGGCGGCTCTCCGTAGCCGCCGAAACCGGGGGCACGCCCAGGTGCGACGCACTTCCCAAAGTGCGTCGCACCTGGGCGCCAACACAAGACGGAGCCGAATCCTGCCGCCCCGTATGCTTTTGACAGCCGCCATAGCCGGGTGGCAGGTATGGAAACCTGCCCTACACTCGCTAACCATCCACGAATAACACGAATCCACACGAATGGAGAATAGACCCCAAGGGTCTCCGAGGCCCGCTGTCCGCAGACGCGTAGGGCGGCTTTCCGTAGCCGCCGGACGAAGGGGGCAGGTACGGAAACCTGCCCTACGCTCTGCTGCCGGACTTGCGCCAATCTCCGATTCTCGGCCTGTGATCTCCGCGCGCTGCATGACCGAAAGCGCCCAGACGCGGCGTTTTGCATACGGCCGCGCGCGGGTATAATACAGGCGAGGTGAGCGCATGACCGAAGGCCCATCGCCAACGGTTTCTGTCATCATTCCGGCCCGCAACGCGGCGGCCACGCTGCGTGCCTGCCTGGACGCCTTGCGCGGCCAGGTGGGAGGCCCGCCGGACTTTGAGGTCATCGTGGTGGACGATGGCTCCACCGACGACACGGCCGCCATCGCCGAGGCGGCAGGGGCGCGGGTGGAGCGCACGGCGCACGGGGGCGCTGCCGCCGCCCGCAATCGCGGGGTGGCCGTGGCGCGCGGGTCGCTGCTGCTGTTCACCGACGCGGACTGCGAGCCCACCCCCAACTGGATGGCGCGCATGGTCGCGCCCTTTGCGGATGCGTCGGTCGCGGGGGCGCGGGGCGTGTACCGCACACGCCAACGGTCGCTCGTGGCGCGTTTCGTCCAACTGGAGTACGAGGACAAATATCGGCTGCTGAAGCCGCTTCAGGACATTGACTTTGTGGACACCTACTCGGCCGCCTACCGCCGCGACGTGTTCGTGCAGGGCGGCGGGTTTGACCCCTCCGTGCGGTTCGTGGAGGATCAGGATTTCTCGTTCCGCCTGGCCAATCGGGGATACCGCCTGGTGTTCGTTCCCGATGCCATCGTCTATCACCGCCACGCCGACTCGCTGCGCGCCTATGCGCGGAAGAAGTATCACATCGGGTTCTGGAAGGCGCGGATTGTGCAGACCCACCCCAACAAACTCGCCCGCGACACCCACACGCCGCCATCCCAGCGCGCCCAGGTGGCGCTGTTCTACCTGGCGTTGGCGTTGTGCGTGCCCGCGGCGGCGGGGCTGGTGTCTTTCTGGTGGCCTGGGGCGGCGGCCCTGGCGCTGACGGCCACGACCCTGCCGTTCGCGTGGCGGGCGGCTCGCAAGGACTTCCCCGTGGCTGTGGCGTCGCCGGCGCTCCTCTGGGTGCGCACGGCGGCGCTGGGCGTGGGGCTGGCCGTGGGGATGGCGCGATTCCTGCCAGGGAGGCTGCGGCGGAGATGAGACGCGGCTCCGGCGGCCTATCCTCACCCGGCGTCGCGCGCGCGGCGGAGATGCTGGTCTCCGCGGCTCCGCTGGCCGTGTATGTGGCCACGCTGCCGGCGGGATTGACGTGGGCGCACGAGGGCGCCGACGGCGGAGACCTGGTCGCCGCGGCCCGCACGCTGGGCATTCCCCATCCGCCTGGGTATCCGCTGTACACGCTCCTGGCGCGGCTGTTCCTGCTGGTGGGCTGGGGCACGCCGGCGCACCGCGTGGCGCTCCTGTCGGCGGTGGCGGGCGCGGGGGCGGCCTGGGCGCTGTTCCGGTTGTGCCTGGCGCTGGTTGGCCGGTCGCGTTGGCCGCTGGCCCTGTCGGCCTCGCTCATGTGGGCCTTCGCACCCATTCCGTGGGGCCAGGCGGTGATCGCCGAGGTGTACGCCCTGGGTGCGCTGTTGGCCGTGGGGTTTCTGGCCGTGTTGCTCTATTGGCGCAACACGGCGAGCAAGGGAGCATGGCGGGCCGCATGGCTGCTGTTCGGGTTGGGCATGGCCCATCATCTGCTCATCGCCGCGTGTCTTGTTCCCGCGGGCGTGTGGGCGTGGCAGCAACGCCGCCGCGCCGACAGGCGAAGTTGGGGCGAGGCGGTCGGGCTGGTGGCGCTGGGCCTGGCCTTCTACATCTACCTCCCGCTGCGGGCGGCGGCGTCTCCGCCCATCAACTGGGGCGAGCCGCGCACCCTGGCGGGGTTCTGGTGGGTGGTGTCGGCCGCGCCGTATCGGCCGTATGTGTTCGGCCTGCCGCTCGGGGAGTGGCCGTCCCGCCTGGGCGCGTGGGCCGCGCTCCTGCTGGGCCAGTTCAAGGTGTGGGGCGTCGCGCTGGGGCTTTGGGGGGCGCTGGCCCTTCACGAGCGGGACAGGGCCGCGTCGTGGGGGCTGCTGGGTCTGTTCGGCCTCATCACGGTGTACGCCATCGGGTACGATACGACGGACTCCTTTGTGTATCTGCTGCCGGCGTTGGCCGTGTTTGCCGCCTGGATCGCGACGGGCCTGGGGGACATCGCGGATCGCGTCGCGGCGCGAAGGGCGGGGTTGACCCGCGCGGCGCAGGTGGGCCTCGTGGCCGCGCTGGTGGCGCTGCCTGCGCTCTCCCTCGGCATGGACTGGGCGGCGTGCGACCTGCGCGGCGACCGCGAAGCCCAGGCGTATGTGGATGCGTCGCTGGCGGCGCTGCCCGCAGACGCCCTCGTCCTGGCCGACGGCGATCGCCAGACCTTCGCCCTGTGGTACGCCCGCTGGGCGCTGGATGGCGCATTCCACGGCGAGGTTCTGTCCGTCCCGCTGTTGCGGTTGGACTGGTACCGGGCGCAGGTGCTGCGTCGCAATGCCCATCTGGTTCTGCCCGACGCGAACCTGCCCCAGGAAGCGTTCCTGGCCCAACTCATCGGCGGGAACGTGGATGACCGCCCGATTTTCGTTACCGCGGAGTACCTTGCGCCTGGGGGCTGGAAGGTGGAGCCTGCCGGGCCTCTGTTGAGGGTGAGCCGATGAACGTTGACGCCACGCCGCGCCGTTTCTATCGCGCGCCGCTGTTCTGGATCGTCGCGGCCCTGCTGGCGGGGCTGCTGGTCGCCTTTGGGCCGCGGGTCGCGCGCCTGCCGGGACTGATTCGCCAGGCGCGGGCCGAGGCGGCCTACTGGAGCGCCGTGCGTAGCGGCGGGCTTCGGGCGTTGAGCCGTGCCGGCGCTGCCGACGAACTGGGGGCGCATCTGGACGCCGCCCGCCGCCTGGTGGCCTCGGCGCGCCGCGATTGGGGGTTCGCCGTGGAGGCGGCGGCGTGGTTCGGCTGGGTTCCCGGCATCGGGGGCGACCTGGCGGCGCTGCCCCACCTGGCGGACGCGGCCCAGAACGCCCTGGACGGTGGCGCGCTCCTGTACGGTGAGGTGAAGCCGGCGGTGGCGGCGCTGCCCAACGGCGCGGGGGCGATGCTGGCCGCGCTGGCGACTCGCACGCCGGGCGACCCGCAAGCCCTGCGGCAGGCGGAAGAGGCGCTGCGGCGGGCGTCGGAGGCGTGGGGCAGGGTGGACACGCGCCGCTTGTCGCCCAGGCTGGCGCGGTTCGTCCCGCTGGTGAATCGGGCGCTCCCCGTGTTGGCCGCCGCGCCCGACCTGCTGCGGGCGGCGCCGGAATTGCTGGGGGCCGACGGCCCGCGCCGGTATCTCATCCTGGCGCAGAATAGCGATGAAATCCGCGCCACGGGTGGGTTCATCAGCGGCGTGGGCATCGTGGAGGTCAATCGCGGCGAGATCACGTCCGTTACCTTCGCCGACAGTTACTCGGTGATGGATTTGACCAAGCCGCATCCCATTCCGCCCGTCGCGCTGGAGACCCACATGTGGGCGCAGATTCTCCTGCTGCGCGACGCCAACTGGTGGGCCGACTTCCCCACGTCGGCGCGCAAGGCCTGGGAACTGTACGAGCAGGACACCGGCAAGAAGGTGCACGGGGTTGTCGCCATAGACACGCCCGCGCTGCAACTGCTGGTCGCGGCGGCAGACCCCATCCGCCTGGAAGAGTACAACGACACCATCACCGCCGACAACCTGCTGGAGCGCATCCAGCACTACTGGGCGTCGCCGGTGGGCGGGCCTGACATCGCCAGCAACGACCCGCAGTGGTGGAAACTCCGCAAGAACTTCATGGGCGTCCTGGCGAAGTCGGTCATAGAGCGCCTGATGAAGCACACGGGCGACCTGGACATGGCGGAAGTGGCGCAAACGACGCTGCGCCTGTTGAACGAGCGCCACCTGCTGCTGTTCCTGCCGCCTGTGCAGGACGCGCTCCATCGGCAGAAGTGGGATGGCGCCATCGTGCCGGCGCAGGGCGATTACCTGTTCGTGGTGGACAGCAACGTGGGGTTCAACAAGGTGAACCCCATGATCCGCCAGAGCATCACGTACACGGTCAACCTGGCCGACGCCACGGCGCTGTTGCAGATCGGCTACGCCCACGGGTCCCAGGCCCGCCTGGACGTGTGCGTGCACGAATCGCGCTACGGGGACACGTACCAGGACATGATGGACCGGTGCTACTGGGACTATGTGCGGGTGTTCGCGCCGGCGGGGGCCGAGTTGCTGGCCCGCGAGGGTCTGGAGGACGGCGACCTGGCCGAATCGGAGGCGGGCCTGGCGGTGTGGGATGGGCTGCTGGTGCTGAAGCCCGGCGAGGCGCAGGAAGTTACGTTCCGCTATCGGTTGCCGGCGTCGGTGGCGCAGGGCGCGTACCGCCTGTACGTGCAGAAGCAGCCGGGGACGTGGGGCATCCCGCTGCGGGTCGTCGTAAGGGGTGCGGGCGGCCAGGTGCGCGAGTTCCAGACCGACCTGGCCGAGGATCGGGAGTTCGTCGTCGGCCCGTAGCGGCGGGAAGTCTGGCCTGTGGAGACGCGACCGCGAATTCGCGCGTGTTTGGGGTTGCCGCCGAGCGGGGTGTCGTGCGCTCACGGGCACAGCATGCTGTACCCCTAAGGCACCTCGGTGGGGGTGAAGTTCGTGATGACCAGGGCGCGCTCCAGGCTGCCGAAGTCCACCGTCGGCTGCACCTCGGCCTCTTGGTACAGCCCCACCTCGTCGCGGATGACTTTGGACACCTGCCCGATGATGAGCGCCTTGGGGAACATGCCTCCCAGGCCCGACGTGATGACCACATCGCCCTCGGCCACGCTGCTGTCGTGGGGGATGCGGGTCATGACGAGTTTGCCGCCGGGGCGTCCCTCCACCAGGCCGGTAACGCGGTTGCGCTGGATCATGGCGTTCACCGAACTGCGCGCGTCCACGATGAGCAGCACGCGGCACGCGTTGGGGTACACGTCCAGCACGCGGCCCACCAGCCCGCGCTCGGTTACGACGGGCATGTTGCGGCGGATGCCGTCGCGCGCGCCCACGTTCAGCACCAGGTCGGGGAACAGGTTGGACGCGCCGCTGCCGACGACGTAGCCCACCACCTCTGCGCCCTTGAACTGATAGGCCGGATACGTCTGGGTGAAGTTGAGCAGCGCCCGCAGGTGCTCAATCTCCTTGTTGGCCTCTTCCAACTGGAGCAGTTGCACCGACAGGCGGTCCACCTGGGCGCGCAGGTCGCGGTTCTCCTCGCGCAGCGCCACCATGTCGCGCCCGCCCTGTATCCAGTCGCTCACGTTGCGGCTCAGGCGGGAGAATTGATCCTGCACCGGCGCGAGCAGCGTCGTCGCCAGGTCGCGCACGGGGCGAAACAGGCCCGTCTGGGAGACCAGAAAGGCCACGATGAGGACGATGATGGCGACGATAAGGGCAGTGGGTGTGTCCGTCCGCGAATGCATGGGAATCTCGCTTTGGGTAGTAGCGTCAAGCCGTCAGCCATTAGCCGTCAGCCTTTAGCCTACAGCCTTTGGCATTTGGCCTTGGTGCGATGGCGCTGCCCAACGCCTCCCAACCCAGGCGAATGGCCCGCTGCCAGAGGCTAAAGGCTATAGGCCAATGGCTAATGGCTATAGGCTAATGGCTAGCGGCTAACGGCTAACGCCTAACGGCCAAACACCAATGGTTTCTCTACCGCTTTCTTGGCCGGCGGCTATCGGCCAGGACTTTGCGCAAGGAATCCAGGTTTTCCAGCACCTTGCCGGCCCCCAGCGCCACGCACCACATGGGGTTTTCGGCCACATAGACGCGCATGTGGGTTTCCTCGCTCAGGCGCGTGGCCATTCCTTGCAGCAGCGCGCCGCCCCCGGCCAGCGCGATGCCGTTCTCCATCAGGTCGGCCACCAACTCGGGCGGGGTGTCGTCCAGCGCCTCTTTCACGGTGTTGACGATGGTGGCGACGGACCCCGCGAGGGCCTCGCGAATCTCAATGCTGGAGACTTCCACCTCTTCGGGGAGGCCCGTAACCAGGTTGCGGCCCCGCAGGGTCATGGTCTTCTCTTCGGGCAGCGGGTATGCCGATCCGATGGCGATCTTCACCCGCTCGGCCATGCGCTCGCCGATGAGGAGGTTGTACTTCTGGCGCGCGTAGTTGATGATGTCCTCGTCCATCTCGTCGCCGGCGACGCGGATGGAGCGGCTGACCACGACGCCGCCCAGCGAGAGCACCGCCACCTCGGTGGTGCCGCCGCCGATGTCCACGATCATGCTGCCGACGGACTCGGTAATGGGGAGGCCCGCGCCGATGGCCGCCGCCTTGGGTTCTTCAATGAGGAACGCCTCGCGCGCGCCCGCGCTCAGGCAGGCGTCGGACACGGCGCGCTTTTCCACCTCGGTAACGCCGCTGGGAATTCCCACGACGACGCGCGGCCGCGGCACGCTGAAGACCATCTTCTCGTGGGCCTTGCGGATGAAGTAGTGAAGCATCCGCTCGGTAACGACGAAATCGGAGATGACGCCGTCGCGCAGGGGGCGAATGGCGGTGATGTTGGCAGGCGTGCGCCCGACCATGTCCTTCGCCTCGCTGCCGATGGCCAGCACCTGCTTCGTTCTCTTGTCCACAGCCACCCAGGACGGCTCGTTGATGATGATGCCCTTGCCTTTGACGTAAACCAGCGTGTTGGCCGTTCCCAGGTCAATGCCGATGTCCAGGGAGAATAGCCCCAGGAAGGCGGCGATTGGGTTGAACATGGACCTCTCCTCGTGCTTGGTGTGGCTTGGAGCCGCGCCCATTATAGCACAGCGGGTGAAATTGGCAATTTGCGACGCCAGGGGGCGCGCCTGGACGCGGTGCAAGAGCGGGTTGGCGCTTTTCAGGAATCGTGGTATAGTGCGGTGAGAATGCAGTTCATGGCTAGGGAAGGAGGCTGCAATGGCCCCACAAGTTGTGTCTTACGGCAAATGCTTCTTGTGCGGCGGGACATTCGCCAAGAACACCATGACTCGCCACCTCAAGGCCTGCGTGCGGAAGCATGAGACGGCACAAAAGGGGAGGCCCGTTCGGCTCTTTCACCTGCGGGTTGAGGGGAAGTATGCCCCCGAGTACTGGTTGCACTTGGAAATCCCCGCCAGCGCCACCCTTGCCGCGCTGGATGACTTCCTGCGCGCCATCTGGCTGGAATGCTGCGACCACATGAGCGCCTTCACGATCAAGGGCGCCGATTACGAGAGGGATACGGGCGCGGAGCATGCCATGTGGACGGGTTTCTTTGGCTCGCCCCTGCCAACGGAGAGCATGAGTCACAAACTTTATTCGGTACTCTCCCCGGGCGTCGTTTTCGTTCACGAGTACGACTTTGGCACGACGACAACGCTGACACTGAAAGTCGTCGGCGAGCGGCAGGGCAGCGTGCCAGAGGAAAAGATTCGGGTCCTGGCGCGCAACTACGCCCCGGCCATCCCGTGCGCGCTATGCGACAAGCAGGCCGATTGGATCTACACGTTTGAATTCCCCCCCACACCCTATTGCGCGGCCCACGCGGAGGAGCACGAGGATTGGGAGGAAGGCTTCCTGCCCGTCGTAAACTCGCCGCGCGTGGGACAATGTGGCTACACCGGGGCCAGGGATAAAAGATTGGTATTTGAGGAGCAAGCGCCAGCGGTTCAGGATTAGCCCGGGCCTGTGTCCTCATGGGGCCGGGCCAGTCGGAAAGCGCGCCCGTTCAGCGTCTGGCATGGGCGTGGTTGCCCCGGCCGCTTTGGCGTCAATCGTGTGTGTTTGTGGTGCAAGACTGCGAGACTCCTCGCGGTCTTGTGCTTCTTGGGCCTGTGCGCGGGCGCCACGTCGCCCGATTGAGGCGGCCGAGGCCGCGCCGCCTTGACGTCCGCGGGGCGTTGCGCTACACTGGCCCCGCTCGTTCGCTGCCATCTTTTCCGAGGAGGTGCGTATGGCCGGAACCGTTTACCACTACGCCGAACTGACCCAACCCCAACTGCTGGCCCTGGATAGAAGCCGCACGCTGGCCGTCATGGCGCTGAGTCCGCTGGAGACGCACGGCCCTCATCTGCCGCTGGGCACCGATGTATTCGTGGCCGAGGCGCTGCGCGACCGTGTGATACGCAAACTCCAGTCGGCCATGCCCGAACTGGACTATCTGGTCTTTCCCAGCGTCGCGCTGGGCGCGGACCCGATTCCGGCGCCCGGGTCTGTGAAGATTGACAGCAGGGCCATCCACCTGCTGCTGGTCTCCACGGCGGCCAGCCTTGCCGGTCTCGGGTTCAAGTGGATGCTGGTAACCGACAATCACGGCGGGGCGCGCCACCAGGCGGCCATTGAGAAGGCGGTGCGCAAGGCTTGGAAGAAGCACCGCTTTGCGCTCATCTGCCCGTTTCTCAACTTCTACCGCCGCATGGTGGAACACGACCCGGCCCTGCTAGAGGCGACCGGCACAGCCCCGCGCTCGTGCGGCGACATTGACGACGCGCACGCCGGCACCAACGAGACTTCGCTCATGCTGGCCATCGCCCCCGACCGCGTCGCGCCCGATTGGCGGCAGGTGCCGCCCGCGACCATCAACCGCGACAACCGTTTGTACCGCGTGCTGTCGCTGCTGGGCAGCGTCATCGGGCTGCTGGGCGCCGACACGCTGGGGCGCGACCTGGAGTACATGGGATCGGGGCTGTCGTGGCAGAATGCCAACCCGATGCCGCCCTATATGGGCGCGCCGGCCGAGGCCGACCCCGATCGCGGGCGGCGCATGTTGGATGCGCACGCGGACGAGGCCGTGGCCCAGGTGCGGCGCGCGCTGGAAGGCCAGCCGCCTTTCAGCACGCCGCTCCTCTGGGGGCTGCGCTTCGCCGAGCCCAGTTAGCGCGCATGTGGGACTTTTGTTACAGCCACGCGCGGGGTCTTCGCCTATAATCAGCGCCGCTGAACGATGGAACGACGTTATCTCTTGTGGAGGGGGTCATGAGCGAACTGTTCGGCAATCAGAAGGAAATGTTGAAGCAACTCATCAAGGCGCTGCACCTGGGGGCGGATCCCGAGATGCTCAAGAGCCGATTCCGGACGCTCCTGGGCGAAATCGGCCCCGCCGACATCGCCAGGGCCGAGCAGGAACTCATCGCCGAGGGGATGCCGGCGGAGGAGATTCACCGCCTGTGCGATGTCCATCTGGCCGTGCTGCGTGAGGCGGTGGAGAAGGAGAAGCCAGGCGAAGGCCCTGGGCACCCAATCCACATCCTGCTCAAGGAGCACGAATACGTCAAGGGCGACGCGCGCGATCTGGCCGAGGTCATCGGACTCCTGGAGCGGGCGACGGATTGGAGCGCCGTGGAAGGGGAACTGGAGCGCCTGGATGCGCTGCTCCGCGACTTCCAGGAGTACAACAAGCACAAGGTCCGCGAGGAGAACTGCTTGTTTCCGGTGCTGGAGAAACACGGGGTAACCGGCCCGCCGTCCATCATGTGGATGGAGCACGACCAGCAGCGCGCTGCCGTCAAGGCGGCTGCCGAGGCGCTGGCGCAGCGGGGGACGCGCGCCTTCGCCGAGTTTAAGGCGGCCATCCTGCCCCATCTGCGCGCGCTGGCAGAGGGCGTGCCCAGCCACTTCTACAAGGAAGAGAACATCCTGTTCCCCACCGCCCTGCGCCTGATTTCTGACGAGGAGTTCAAGGCGATCAAGGCGTCCATGGACGACTTGGGCTACTGCTATTTCACGCCGCCCGACGCCATCGGCGCGCGCGAAGAATTGGAGGCGCAGGTCGGCGAGGGCGAGATTCGCCTGCCGTCGGGCGCGCTCACGCCTGCCGAACTGGAAGCGGTGCTCAACACGCTGCCCGTGGACATCACGTTTGTGGGCGCGGACGACACGGTGCGCTATTTCAGCATGGGCCGCGAGCGGATTTTCCCCCGCACGCCCGCTATCATCGGCCGCTCCGTCCAATTGTGCCACCCCCAGAAGAGCGTCCACGTGGTCAACCGCATCCTGGAGGATTTCAAGGCGGGGCGGCGCGAGGTGGCCGAGTTCTGGATTCAGATGAACGGGCGTCTGATTCACATCCGCTACTTCCCCGTGCGGGGCAAGGATGGGCGCTACCTGGGCACGCTGGAGGTAACCCAGGACATCACGGACATCCAGAAGATCACGGGACAGAAGCGGCTGCTGGACGACTGAGGCGGCGCCGGGGCGCACCCGAAAGAATGGATTCGGTTCCGCCTTATGTTGGCGACCAAAGTGCGACGGACTTCCGAGAGTGCGTCGCACCAACAAACTTTGGACCGAGTCAAGAGCGCGCCAAATTGACAGGCGTCTGCTCTGTTCATATACTGGAAGCGGCTGCGGTATTCGTGGGGAGTAGGCAAACGCCGGAGGAATCTCCACGAAGTTCTACGTTGCGCTGGAACGCGACGAAGACGGCATCTGGGTGGCCGAGTGTCCCGCGATCCCTGGCTGTGTGAGCCAGGGAAAGACGCGAGAAGAGGCGCTGACCCACATCAAGGAAGCCATCCGACTTTGCCTGGAAGTGCGCGCTGAGAAGGGCTTGCCGCTAACCGTTGAAATGCACCAGGTAGAGGTCGTGGCGTGACGCGCGTGGTTCCTGTGCTCAGCAGCAGGCAGGTGGTGAAGGCGTTTGAGCGACTTGGGTCGGCTGACGTAGCGACGGATCCAGGAAGGCAAGCATCATCCGCGCGTCGGGTTCGGAAGGAGGTGGTGCGCGGGATTACACAAACGGTAGGTTCACCGGGGAGAATAGCGCCTGGACTGGGCGGCGGGCCTGCTTCATGAGCCGCCTGCGCAGTTGACGAGGACGGAGGTTCCTCACCTCGCGGTGAGGCTAACCGGCACGCGCCGGGAAAATCGGAAGATCGGCGGAAGCCTCCGGGGGCGATCCCGCCCCCACAACTCCCCTCCAAAACGAGCGCGTCCCCAAATCCGCGCGGGCGACCGCCGGGACAAAGGGCCGCGCAGGGATCGGGCGAGACTCATCGTCCCGCGAAGTATCCGCATGGAGGGGCCTCGCGCGCTCTTGTTGCGCATGCCCCATGGTTAGCGGTCAGCGAGCAGCAGTCAGCCGTCAGCGGTCTGCGATCAGCGAGCGACGGATGCCGCTAACGGCTGACCGCTAAAGGCTGGAGGCTAACGGCTGACGGCTAACGGCCAACGGCTATCATCACTGGAGGAACGCTTATGTGCGGGATTGTGGGATACATCGGCCCCCGCGACGCGACGCAAATCATCATGGACGGCCTGCGCCGTCTGGAGTACCGCGGCTACGACTCGGCGGGCATCGCCGTGCTACAGGAGGGCCGCCTGGTCGTCCGCCGCGACGCCGGCAAACTGGCCAACCTCGCCGCCATCCTGGAGCGCGAGCCGGTGCACGGCCCCGTCGGCATCGGCCACACGCGCTGGGCCACCCACGGCCGGCCCAGCCAGCGCAACGCCCATCCCCACACCGATTGCACGGGCGAGATCGTGGTCATCCACAACGGCATCGTGGAGAACTTCATGGCGTTGAAGGCGGAACTGCAGGCCGAAGGGCACCGATTTCGCTCGGATACCGACACGGAAGTAATCGTGCATCTTGTGGAGAAGTACTACCAGGGCGACATCGCCGAGGCGGCGCGGGCGGCCTTCCAGCGGCTGCGCGGCGCCCACGCCATTGTCGTCATGACGTCGCGCGAACCCGACCGACTTGTGGCGACGCGCATCGGCAACGCGGGAGGCGTAACGGTGGGCCTGGGCGACGACGAGATGTTCCTGGCCTCGGACATCCCCGCGATTTTGGAGCACACGCGCCGCATGGTCTTTCTGGAAGACCGCGAGATGGCCGTCGTAACGCGCAGCGGCGCGCAGTACTACCGCCTGACGGGCGAGCCGGTGTCCAAGACGCCCCACACCGTGCCCTACGATCCGGTGGCGGCGGCCAAGGGCGAGTACAAGCACTTCATGCAGAAGGAAATCTACGAGCAGCCCCGCGCTGTAACCGACACCATCCGCGGGCGCATGGACTTTGAGACCGGCGAGGCGATCCTGGCGGACGTAGGCATCGGAGAGGACGAGGCGCGCGCCCTGGATCGGGTCGTCATCGTGGCGTGCGGCACGTCGGCCTACGCGGGCCTTGTGGGCAAGTTCATGCTGGAATCGCTGGCGGGCCTGCCGGTGGAGGTGGACTACGGCTCCGAGTTCCGCTACCGCGACCCTCACATCACCCCGCGGACGCTGGTGGTGGCCATCACCCAGTCGGGCGAGACGGTGGACACGCTGGCGGCCATGGACGAGGCGCGGCGCAAGGGGGCCAGGATCGTGAGCATCGTCAACGCGGTGGGGAGCATGGCAGCGCGCGTGTCCGACGGCGTTATCTACATGCAGGCAGGCCCCGAAATCGGCGTGGCATCCACCAAGGCGTTCACCACATCGCTGGTGGACCTGTACCTGCTGGGCATGTACCTGGGGCAGAAGCGCGGGCGGCTGGATCGGGAGCGGTCGCTGGCGCTGGCCCAGGATTTGGCCGAACTGCCCAACTTGATGGGGAGCGTGCTGGCCAACGGCCACGAGTACGAGGCGCTGGCGCAGTTGTACTACGAGAAGGCCGACTTCCTGTACCTGGGGCGGGGCATCAACTACCCCATCGCCCTAGAGGGCGCGCTCAAACTCAAGGAAATCTCGTACATCCACGCCGAAGGCTATCCGGCGGGCGAGATGAAGCATGGTCCCATCGCCCTGATTGACGACCACATGCCGGTCATGATCATCGCCATCCGCGACCGCGTGTACGAGAAGATCATGGGCAACGTGGAGGAGGTCAAGGCGCGCAACGGGATCGTGCTGGCGCTGGGCACGCAGGGCGACGCGCACCTGGCCGAGAAGGCGGATCATGTGATTTATGTGCCCCCGCTGCCGGAACTCCTGTCGCCGGTGGTTACGGTCATCCCGCTGCAACTGTTCGCGTACCACATGGCGGTGCGCCGCGGGTGCGATGTGGATCAGCCGCGCAACCTGGCGAAGAGCGTAACGGTGGAGTGATGCGCACGCCGGGTGAGACCCCTCACCCTAGCCTCGCCCCGCGGGCGGGGCGAGGGGACGGGCTTCGCTTTGGCAATACCCAGGGGCTGGCATATACTGTATCCATCGTGCGTTCTCTCACAAGGCAGACTTCGGGAGGCAAAATGACGAACAATGCAGACGCCGTGGTGGAACATGCCCGACAGGTTTTTCTCTCGTGCCATCACTGATCCGAGACGATTGTGATCGCCGTGGGCGATTACTACTTCGGCAAGGCGCCCGAGATTCTCATCCGCGCCGCGTGTCCGCTGGCCGGCGGCGCGGGGTGCTCGTACCAGGAAATGTGCGGGCTGCTCAGCGGCGGGCTGATGGTGATGGGCGCGCTGCTGGGCCGCGTCTCCATCTCGGAGAGCGACGAGGCGGTGCAGGCGCTGGGCCGCGAGTTTCGGGAGCGGTTTCGCGCGCTGGCCGGACACACGCAATGCCAGGCCATCCGCGACAGCCTTCCGGAAAAGGACAAGCGGTGCGAGCCGATTGTCGTGGGCACGGTGCGCATCCTGCTGGAACTGCTGGCGACGCAGGGCGTGGCGCCCAGGGCGTGATGCGCGACGACGCGCCGCCTAGCCCAGCAGTCGCCTGCGCATCCAGACGTACATCGCAGCGGGCAGCAGCACCATAAGCGCAAGGGTCAGCAGGAACGCCGGATTGTCCGTCCAGGGGGCAAGACCGGTGGCGACAGGCCCAAAGAAGTTCATGCCGAAGAAACTGGCGATGAACGAGATGGGCATGAACAACGTGGTGATGAGGGTCAGGGTTTTCATCACGTCGTTCAGGCGGTTGTTGACGACGGACAGGTAGGTATCCAGCACGCCGCTGACCAGGTCGCGCATGGATTCGTTGATGTCGTGCAGGCGCACCAGGTGGTCGTACACGTCGCGGAAGTAGAGGCGGCCGCGGGCATCTACCACCTCGTAGTCGTCGCGGGCCAGTTTGTTGAGCACCTCGCGCTGGGGCGCGATGATGCGTCGCAGGTTGAGGAGCGCCCTCTTGAGCGCCAGGAGCCGCTCCAGCGTGGCCGTGCGCAGCGACCCCGCCAGCACCTGGTCTTCCAGTTGGTCTATGGCGACGTCAATCTCCTCAAAGACCGGCATGTAGCCCGCGACGATCTCGTCGGCGATGCGGTAGGCGAGGTAGGGGGCGCCTCGCGTCGTGTGGCGTTCGTCGCGCTGGCACGACGTCCACACGCGGTCCAGGGCCGGCACGGGCATGTCGCGATGGGTTACGACGTAGGTCTTGCCCAGGAAGACATCCACCTCTAGCGTGTCCACGTGTTCGCCGCCGTCGGTGTCAAAGGCCACAGCGTGCAGGACGATGTAGAGATAATCGCCCCAGTCATCCAGTTTAGGCACGTGGGACTCTTGCAGCGCGTCGTCCACCGCCAGCGGATCAAAGCGGAAGATGTTGCGCAGGATAGGCTCGCAGTCTTCGGGCTTTTCGCCGACGAAATCGGCCCAGAGCAGGCCGCCGCCGTCGGCGAGAATTGCGGCGAATTCCTCTGGGCGCACGTCGGTGCGCAGTTGGCCGTCGCGCGAACGGTAGAGTGTTCGGATCATGGCGCCTCCTGAGCGATAGGGGAGATGCGGGGGAAGTTTACCACAAGCAAGCGGGAAGTTCAATTTGCGCGCCGGCCGTACATCCAAGGCGCGGCGCACTTCCGAAAAGTGCGTCGCATCTATGACCATCGCGCGACCAATAAACTTTGGAACCGAGACCTGAATGTAGTACCTCTTTCCTATTGCGGGAGTTGGTCTCCCCTCTTATAATGGCGGTAGATTATCGGAGTATCCACCATTTAGTCTGAAAGGAGATGTCAAGATGTTCTACTTGCCGCGGGAGAAAGGCCAGGGGTTGGTTGAGTACGCTCTGATCCTCGTGCTGGTGGCCGTGGTCGTGATCGCTGTGCTGTTGCTGCTTGGCCCGGCGGTCGGCAACGTGTTCAGCCGGATCATCTCCAACCTGTAGGTCGCGACCATTTAGAAAGGAGATGTCAAGATGTTCTACTTGCCGCGGGAGAAAGGCCAGGGGTTGGTTGAGTACGCTCTGATCCTCGTGCTGGTGGCCGTGGTCGTGATCGCTGTGCTGTTGCTGCTTGGCCCGGCGGTCGGCAACGTGTTCAGCCAGATCATCTCCAACCTGTAGGTCGCGACACTGGGAAACCCACCTCTACAACTGAATAGCCAAGGAGGCCCCGCTGTGGAAGCGGGGCTTTCTTTTGCGCTTGGGCGGCAGGACAGGCCCGGAGGCGCTACCCGCCGCCAGGCGCGCGAGCAACCCTGCGCCCCTTCCACTCGGCGCCGCCGCGGCGCGCCAGCACCAGCGATCGGACGGCAATGGCGAACGCGATGGGGATGGACACGGGATAGAGCAGGGCGACATACAGGGGGAACTTGAAGCGGGCGCACGCGATGGCCCAGGTGGCGAGCATCTCGGCCACGACGACAATGGCGGGGCCAGGGGCGAATGCGGGAGGCAGCATGCCGAGGCCCGCAGCCACCAGCACGAGGATGGGCTCCCACGCCAACACCAGCAGGTAGGTCCAGACGAACAGGAGCAGGGCCGCGTTGTAGCGGAACGCGGCGTACAGGTTCTTGCTGAAGCCGGTCCAGGCTTCGCGGAAGTTGCGGTACATCCGACATTGAACGCGGTCCGTCCCATCCGCGAGCCGCAGCCGCAGGCCAGCCGCCTTGATTCGCGCGGCGAGAGCCAAGTCGTCCACCACATTGTCGCGGATGGCGGCGTGCCCGCCGATGGCCTCGTAGGCTGCGCGGCGGAACAGCATGTACTGGCCTATCGCCACCGAAAGATCGGGCGCAAGCCGACTGTGCGCCAAGGGGACCGAAAGGTACGAGTGGATGCTCCAGTACATGACCGGCACCACCAGCCGCTCGCCCCAGGTAACCGCCTGCTCTTGCGGGAACACCGAGAGCAGATCGGCGCCGGTCGTCTGCATCGTGGCCACGGCCTCGCGCAGCGCGCTCGGATGATGGCGGGTGTCGGCGTCGGTGAACAGGAGGAGCGAGCCCTCGGCGGCCTGTGCCAGTTGGGCGCAGGCCCAGTGCTTTCCGATCCAGCCGTCGGGGCGCGGTTCGCCCTTGAGCACGCGAAGCCGTGGGGATTCGGCTGCCAACGCCTGCAGGCAAGCCAGCGTCCCGTCGGTGGACTCGTCGTCCAGGACCAGCACCTCAAAGTCGGGGTAGTCCTGCGCCAGGAGGTCGCGGACGCACGGGCCGATGTTGTGCTCCTCGTTGCGGGCGGGGACGAGCACGGAGACCCGCGGGGCCGTGCCGACCAGGGGGTATTGGCCGATCTTGCGCAGCGCCCACAGGTTGCCCAGGGCGTTCAGCAGGATGATGGCCAGGAAAACCGTCAGGCTATACTGGTGCTGGGGCCAGAACCCGTTCATCGCGAGCCTCGCAGCCGCCGTTGCAGCCAGGGGCGGAACCGAATGGGCTGCCGAAGGTCCGCGCGGTGCTTCCAGGCGAGGATGGCGGTGTTGCCAGCCCAGACCGCCAGGAGCACAGGCGGATGCCCGCGCAGCAGGAGATGCGCCAGCAAGCCTGCCATCCCCAGCATGGCCGACCAGGCGTCCACCGCGATCGTGAAGTAGAACACCCCGAGCAGCGCGCCGAGGATGATGGGCACTTCGCCCACGGTAAGCCCCGTCCAGATGCCGAAGGTTACGGCCACCGCCTTTCCCCCGCGGAAGCGCAGGAAGGGCGAGAAGGCGTGTCCCAGAACCGGCGCTAGCGCCACGGCAACGAGCGCGGGGCCGTCCATGCCCAGACGGAAATGGGCGAAGCCCACAGGGATTGCGCCCTTGAGGTAGTCCAGCAGGCCCGCCAGCAGGCCCACGGGCCAGCCGCCGGCGCGCCAGGCGTTGGCCGCGCCTGGGTTCCCATCGCCGTAGCGGCGGATGTCGGCGCGCAGCAGGAGACGGCCGATCCAAACGGAGAACGGAATGGAACCTGACAGGAAGCCGACTGCCATCCAGAAGAGTGTACCCACACGCCGCCTCTGACGGGCGCATTGTACCGAGAGTGCCGCGGTTGCCCGAATTCGGGGCCAGTATAGCAGATTTGCCACAGGGCGCAAGATTGTCCCCGCGGCTCGGTTCTATCGCGCTGGTGCAAGGCGCGACACGCTTCTACAAGCGCGTCGCTCCTGTGCCCATGCCGCGACGGACAGGGTTTGGAGCCGTGTCGTCCCGCCGTCTCCTTGACGCCGCGCGGGACCTGGCTACAATTGCGCTGCGTCGGCACTTCGGCGCGCAAACGAAAAGGGGAGGTGGCAAGATGCTCAAAGAGTTCAAGGAATTCGCGATGCGGGGCAACGTGGTGGACATGGCGGTGGGCATCATCATCGGGGCGGCCTTCGGGAAGATCATTACGTCGCTGGTGAACGACATCATCATGCCGCCCATCGGGTTGCTGCTCGGCGGCGTGGATTTCTCCAACCTGTACCTGAACCTGTCGGGCGGGTCGTATGCTTCGCTGGCCGAGGCCAAGGCCGCGGGCGCAGCCACCATCAACTACGGCGCGTTTCTCAACACCGTGATTGACTTCATCATCGTGGCTTTTGCCATCTTTCTGGTGGTGCGCGCTATCAACCGCATGAAGCGTCAGCCCGCGCCCGCCGAGCCGACGACGAAGGAATGCCCGTTCTGCCTGTCCAAGATTCCGGTCAAGGCGACGCGCTGCCCGTTCTGCACCTCGGAGTTGGGTCGCCAAGGCGCATGAGAAGGCTGAGAGCCATCTGGCGGGATTTGCGGATCGTCGTCCGCGCCGTGTCGGGCAACCTGGCGCTGTTCGCGGCGCTCCTGGTTGGCGCGGCGGTCGTGATGCGCCTGGCCGGTTCGTACCCGCACGAGAGCCTGCTGGATCTCATCGTGCGCGCGTTTCACATGGCCTATCTGGAGGCGGTGGTGGAGCCAGGGGATGGGTGGCTGCCCGACGCGCTGGCGTTCGTTGTCCCCGCGCTGACCTTTCTTATCCTGGGCGAGGGGGCCTTGCGCGTGGTCGCCGTCCATGTGCGGCGCGATGAGTACCGAGAGGAGTGGGATCGGTTGGTTGCGAGAACATTCTCCGGACATACCATCATCTGCGGTGTCGGCGAACTGGGGCGCGCGATGTGTCGCAAACTGCTCGCGGTGAACCCCGATGCGCCCATCGTGCTGGTGGACGTGAAGCCCGATATGCTGCCGGAAATCGGCGTCGCTGCGCCAAACGTGTGCTATCTTCAGGCCGACATGACCTCGCTGGCGACGCTGGAGGCTGCCCACTGCCGCGATGCCGCGCTTGTCATTTTGGCTTCGGGCAATGACGCGCTGAATCTGGAGGCGGGGTTCAAGGCTCATAGCCTGAATCCGGAAGCCGAGATTTGGATACGGCTGTACCGGAGCGAACTGGCGGCGCTGATGGATGTGGCCGCGAAGCCCACCATCCACTTCTTCAGCCCCTACGAGCGCGCGGCCGACGCGCTGGTGGAGCATCTGCGGAATCCGCAGCACTGAGCGTGCGGCGCTTTTGGCGGCCCGCGCTCCTCGTGGTAGTATGGGCATTCCACGGCACAGGCCGCATTGGCGCTGTCGTGCCAGATATTCACAAAGGAGTGAACGGATGCAGACCATGCGAACCGAGGACTACATCGCTCTGGAGGAGCGATACAACGCCCGCAACTACAAGCCGCTGGACGTGGTCATCGCCCGCGCGGAAGGCGCAGCGGTTTGGGACGTGGAGGGGCGCAGGTACCTGGACTTCCTGTCGGCGTATTCGGCCGTCAACCAGGGCCACTGCCACCCGCGCATCGTGCGGGCGCTGGTGGAGCAGGCGCATAGGGTAACGCTGACGTCGCGCGCCTTCCGCAACGACCAGTTGCCCCTGCTCGCCAAGGAACTGTGCGAACTCTTCGGCTACGAGATGATGCTCCCGATGAACACCGGCGTGGAGGCGGTGGAGACGGCCATCAAGGCGGCGCGCAAGTGGGCGTATCGGGTGAAAGGCGTCGCCGATGAGCAGGCCGAGATCATCGCGTGCACGGGCAACTTCCACGGGCGCACGACTACCGTCATCAGTTTCTCCAGCGAGGAGCAGTACCGTGATGGGTTTGGCCCGTACACCCCAGGATTCAAACTCATTGCCTTCGGCGACGCCGACGAACTGGAGCGGGCCATCACACCCCGCACGGCGGCCTTCCTGTTTGAGCCGATCCAGGGCGAGGCCGGCGTGGTGGTGCCACCCCCTGGGTATCTCCGCGCGGTGCGGGAGATTTGCACGCGCCATCGCGTGCTGATGATCGCGGACGAGATTCAGACGGGCATGGGGCGCACGGGCAAGATGCTGGCGTGCGACCATGAGGGCGTGCGCCCCGACGTGATCACGCTGGGCAAGGCGCTGTCGGGGGGGCTGTATCCGGTCTCGGCGGTGCTGGCCTCGCGCGAGGTGCTGGGCGTGTTCGCGCCAGGCGACCATGGCTCCACGTTTGGCGGCAACCCGCTGGCCTGCGCGGTGGCGCGGGAGGCGCTGCGCGTCATCGTGGACGAGCGCCTGCCCGAGCGAGCGGCGGCCCTGGGCGAGCGGATGATGGCGCGCGTGCGGCAGATGCGCAGCCCGCACGTGGAGCAGGTGCGCGGCAAGGGCCTGCTGGTGGGCGTCGTCCTGAAGCGCCAGGCGGGCGGGGCGCGGCGCTTCTGCGAGGCGCTCAAAGAGCGCGGCGTCCTGGCGAAGGAGACCCACGAGCACGTCATCCGCCTGGCCCCGCCGCTGGTCATCTCCGAGCAAGACCTGGATTGGGCGCTGGATCGGGTGGAAGAAGTCCTGCAGATGCCGTAGCGCCCGCGAAGGAGGGTGCCGTGCCGAGCGAGAGTCGCCGCCAGACGGTTGAGGCGTTCGCGCCCGCTCTGGCGTCGGTGGCCGCATACGTTATCTTTCTGGCGCTTGTCCTGGCGCCCTACGGCTTCAACGTCTCGGCGCTCATCGGCCTGGGCGCGACGAACCCGCTGAACGACGCCGCGTCGCTCCCCGATGGCCTCATCGTGTTCCAGGGCATCGGATACGACGGCCAGCATTTCTATCACGTTGCGCGGAGCCTGGTGCGCGGCGAGCGTCCGTCGGTGCCTGCCGTGCGGGTGCAGCGCATCGGGTACCCGCTGGCGGCGGCGCTCCTGTCGCTGGGGCAAGAGGCCGCCATCCCCTACGCGCTGGTGGCCGTGAACCTGCTCGCCGTGGCGACGGGCACGGCGGTTTTCGTCCGCCTGCTGCGCCGCCATGGACTCAACCCCTGGTGGAGCCTGCTGTTTGCCCTGAACTCGGGCCAGATTCTGGCGGTGCAGATGGATTTGGCGCTGCCGATGGTGCTGGCGTTCGCGGCGGGCGCGTGGCTGTGCTGGGAGAAGCGGCGCGTGGGAGCGGCGGGCGCGTTGCTGGCAGCGGCTCTCCTGACCAGGGAAAGCGCCGTCCTGTTCCTGTTGCCTCTCGTGGCGGCGGAACTGCTGGCGAAGCGGTGGCGGGCTGCGGTGGTTCTCGGCCTGTCGGTAGTGCCCTTTTTCGCGTGGCAGGGGGCGCTCAAGGTGTGGCTGGGGGCGGGAGGGATGGCGGTGTCGGCCAGGCACATCGTGGCGCCTGGCGCGGGCATGGCCACGGCGCTGGGCAGCGCGGTGGCGAGCATCGGCCAGGGGCTGGGGACGATGGTCAGGCAGGGGAGCGTCGTGGCGGTGATGGCGCTGACCCTGGCCGCGCTAGCGGTGTCGCTGTGGCGGATGCGCACGGGTTACGATGCCTACACGGGCGGCGTGTTCGTCCACGCGGCTTTCGCGCTCTTCGCCAGTTACGACATCTGGGCGGCGTATGCGTCGGCAGGGCGAGTGTTCGCGGGCATGTTCCCGCTGCTGGTGCTCAGTTACGGCATTCGCCGCGAGCGCTGGACATGGGCGCTGTTGATGGCGAGCGCGGCGCTGGGGTTGTTCACGCTCCTGCGGCCGTTCGTCATCTCGCCGCACGTGCCGTTTGCGGTAACGGGGTAAACTGCGCGCTCACCGCGACAAGCGGAGAACGCGGAGACATATCCCGAAATCTCCGCGTCCTCGCCGGTCTCTGCGGTGAGAATCCCTTACGTCCCTACCCGATGTCGGTCGCAGGGTTCTACTTGAACTTGAACGCCGCCTGCATGTACTCAAAGATCTTCATGTTCGCGTCCAGGTCTTTGTCAGGCGTCGCGCCCATGAAGACGAGCACCGTGCCGTCGTCCCGCTTCGCCATGACGATGTGCGCGCCCATCTTGCCGATGTCGGGATCGGTCCCCGTGCCGACGAAGATCTTCCCCTTCGCGCCACCTATGGTCGTATCGCCCTGCTTGATGATCTTGACATCTGGCTCGCTGGTGAGGTCCACCTGCGCCAAGGCCGCGTCAATGTCCTCTACCCCCATCGCGCCCGCCAAGGATTGCGGAACGGTCATCAGCACGACGATGGGGTAGTCGCTCCCCAGTTTGCTGAGGTCCAGGTTGGCTGGGTCCGAGGTGTCAATCGCCTGCGGCGAGAAGAAGGCCATGCCGATGCCCATCATGTCCAGGCTGCTCTGCTGCCAGGTCTTGGGGTATTCCATGGTGAAGGTGCTCGCTTCGTACTTCTGCATCGCCACGGGGGCTTTGCCTGCGCCGCCGCCGCCACCGCCACAGGCCGCCAGGAGCACAACGGCAACGACGAGCGCAACCATCAGGTACAGTTTCTTGTTCACGCCAATCTCCTTTCGTAGTTACGGCGTAGGTTCGCCGCACGGAGGCATTGTAGCACAGAGTGGCGCGGCGCGCAATGGGGGATGTCGTTACCGCATCTTGCCCCGCGCCAGCGACGCGAAGACGCCGCCAAAGCATAGGATGGCGAAGGTAACGAACGCCGTGTGCGCAGCGCGGAGGAACAGCGGGTAGTATTCCGGCGCGATTTGCACCGGCCCCAGGATGAGGTTGATGATGAGCATCACGACGCCCATGCTGAACATCTGACCGACGAGCCGCATGGTGGCCTGCGTCGCCGATGCCACGCCGTAGAAGCGCCGCTCCACGGAGCCCATGATGGCGTTGGTGTTGGGCGACGAGAACAGGGCGAATCCCAGGCCCAGGAACAGCAAACTGCCGACGATGAACGGCAGGGGCGTCGTCGCGTTGAGCAGCGTCAGCAGAATCAGGCCGATGACGTTGAGGGCCATGCCGGTGGACGCCACAATGCGCGGCTCAATGCGGTCGGACAGGCGGCCCGCCAGCGGCGAGAACAGGGCCTGCATGGCCGGCTGGGCGATGAGGACGAAGCCCGCCGCCTGGGGCGTGAGCGCCTTGATGTACTGGAGGTACAGGCTGAGGAGGAAGCCTATGGCGGCGGTGGCGGCGTAGTTGATGAGGGCGGCCAGGTTGGACAGGGCGAACACGCGGCTCCGGCGGAACAGGCGAATTTCCAGCACCGGGTACCGGACGCGCATTTCTACGACTGCGAAGGCGACCAAGCCGGCCAACCCAATGGTCAGCAGCGTCGGGCCTACGCGCTCGGTCACGTGCGAGAAGCCATAAATGAAGGCGGCCAGGCTGATCCCATACACCAGCGCACCTGTCCAGTCAAACGGCTCGCCAGCGCATTCGGCCCACTCTCCCCTCAGGTTCTTCAGTGTGAACACGATGATGAAGAGGCAGAGTGGCACGTTGGAAAGGAACACCGCCCGCCAGCCCAGATTCTGCGTAATGATTCCGCCGAGCACCGGCCCCAGGGAAAGCCCCAGGTACACCGCCGCCACGTTGATGCCCAGAGCCCGTCCGCGCTCGTTGGGCGGGAAGACCGACGTCAACAGGGCCATCCCGGTACCAAACAGCATGGCCCCGCCGAGGCCCTGGAAGGCGCGGAAGACGATGAGTGCCGTGCCCGAGGGCGCGAACGCGCATGACGTGGAGAAAACGAGATCCACAATCACGCCTGCCAGGAAGATGCGCTTTCTGCCGTGGATATCCCCTGCCCGCCCGAAGGGTACAAGAAACATGGCTGATGCCAGACTGTAGGCCATGGCCACCCATGCCAGCCGCACTGCATCCATAGCCAGGGCCTTGCCGATGGAAGGCAGCGCGACGTTGATGGAGGACCCCATGAAGGGGGTGAGGAACGACCCCGTGGCGACGACGATGAGGGCGGTTCGCTTGCTCACAGCGTTTTGCATGACGAGTGCTCCGATGCAGGATGTCAGGCGCACCACACGTGTGCAGCGGATTGTAGCACCTGGGGCGCGGGGTGTCAAGCGCGGGTGGGCGGGCGCGGGCGGCCCCTCACCCTGGCCCTCTCCCCGCGAGCGGGGCGAGGGGGAACGCCTGGCCCTCTCCCCGCGAGCGGGGCGAGGGGGAACGCCTCTCCCCGCAGGCGGGGCGAGGGGGTGGGCGGGGCGGCTATGGAAAGCCGCCCTACGTGGTCTGTCGGCGCGGGCGGGGGGACGCCGCGGCGGCTATGGAAAGCCGCCCGACGTGGTCTGTCGGCCCGGGGGTGGGGATTGCGCCCCTCGCCCTAGCCCCAGAGTTTCGCCGTCAGCGGTTCGGCGGAACCCGTGCGCGGGAACAGCACCGGCAAATCCCCGCCGCGCACCTTCAGGTCGGCCGTTAGATCCAGAGCCGCCTGCCCCGCCGGCATGCCCTTGGGGGCCTTGACCAGCATGTGCATCCACTTCAGCCCTTGTACGGTGGAGACGCCCCGCGCAACGGTGTAGTCCCACGATGGTTCGGCCTCGCCGCCGCCGGACGCGCTGATAACGGGCTGGAGTTCGGTGTATTCCCAGCCCCATTCTGCGCCCCCCGCCTCCGCCTCCAGTTGCTGGAACTTCAGCACCGGGCTGACCGATAGCCGGATGGTGCGCTTGATCTCTTGCGTTACCATCACCGGGTGCAGGTCAAAGGTTATCGGTTGGCGTCCGTCCGCGTCGGGGAGAAGGCGCACGAGGAATCGCGCCCATTCCACTTGCACCTCTTTGGGTTTCACGCGGAAGGAGCACCCCAGCCGCACCACGTAGAAGTCGGCTTCGGCCAGTTTGGCTAGCATCGGATCTGAATCTGAAATTGTGCCGGGCTTGAAGAAATCGGTGATCTTCCACGTCTCGGGCTGGCCGATGGTGAGGACATTCGCATCGGCGACGGTCTTCTTCACGTCGGCCTTTACGCCGCGCCGGGCGAAGTCTCGCGCCAGGCGCTCCACGGCGGCCTCGCTTGCGGGCACCAGCGCGCCTTCCCACAGCACTGGCTCAATTCTGTCCGGTGTCCGAATCCACATGGTCTTTCCTCCTATGTCCAGTCGCCCATGAGCACGAACGCGCCCCAGTAGTAGGTGTGCGCCCACCGGGGTTGGGAGCGCACGAAATCCATGGCGATGCGCAGCGCCTCGGCCTTGTCGGCTCCGTTCTGCCGCGCCTGGTAGAAGGCCGTCATCAGCGCGGCGGTGGCCGGGTCGTCCACCGACCACAGGCTGACCAGCAGCGACCGCGCCCCCGCGTACAGAAACGCCTGGGCCAGTCCGGCCAATTCGTCCCCGCCCAGCGTGCCTGCGATCCCGGTCTCACACGCCGAAAGGACCAGCAGGTCTGCCTCCAGTCGTTGCTGCATAACCTCCCGCGCCGTCAGGATGCCATCGGCCAGGAGGATGCCCGAATCCAGGGGCGACCCGCCGTGGAAGTAGGCGTGGGTGGCCAGGTGGATGATGGACGCGTCGGACAGGGCCGCGAGCACCGCCTGCTTCGTCGCCTGGCGCCGCAGAAGGGGCTGCGCGCCCAGCATCGCCGCCACCTGGCGGGCTTCCTCCTCGGCGTAGGGCAGGTTCAGTCCGCGCGCGGGGTTCGGGTTCCCCGCCACCAGGGCCTTGCCGTTCGTGGGCCGGGCCTTGTCGCGCAGGCGCGGCAGCAGGCCCAGCGCGGGGACAGCAACCAGCCTGCCCTGCCAGCCCGCCCGCCGCAACGCCACCGCCCACGGCAGCAGGTGGCCGAAGGACTGGGGCGCGAAGACGATGCGGCACGCCTCGCCCACGAGGGGAAGCGCCTCCGCCAGCAGCGGCTGCAGGAGCCTGTCCCACGTCTCGCCGCGGCGGTCGGTGCGGTCGTAGAGGTGCACCTCGCGGACAAGGCGCTGCAGGATGTCTCCCTGCTGGCCGCGGAGAGTCTCCACCGTGAACGCCCGCGGCTCCTGCCACCCCGCGCGGAGGACGAAGAGGGCGATGCCATCGCGCAGGGCGAAGAAGGACATCAGCGCGGTTTCGGGCCCCAGGTCGTCGGCCAGGCGGGCCAGGTCCTCCCATTTGGGCGGGTCGGCGCGGCGCAGCGCCACCCAGTCGGCCAGTTCGCTGCCCCGCTTGGCCCACCTGCTCCAGATGCCGCGCAGTTCGCCCACGACCTGCTCGCGCCGCTCCATGCGGAGCCGCTCCGCCTGGGTATCCTGGGGTGTGGCGCCACGCTCCAGAAGCGCCTTTTCGTCCAGGTTGGTCAGTTCCTCAAAGAGATGCGCCTCCCGCGCCGCCTCTTCTACGGGGACTCCTGGGGGCAGGGGAAGCCCGCGGCTCATCAGGGCCGTCAGCACGCGCGATTTGGTCATCTCGGCCACGACGAGGGCGTCCCGCCGCAATGCCGGCGCTTCGGGGGGCGCCGCGTTGGCCTTCAGCAGGCGGGCAGAAACGAGGTCGGCGTACACCGCCGCGAATTGCCCTTGCTGGCCCAGTTTGTACGGCACGGGCGAGTCGGCGAGGCGTGCCTCCAGGAAGTTGAACGCCTGCTCGTGTGCTTTCAGAGCCGCTTCCAGGGCTTGGGGTTCTCGGGTCTGGGCGTAGCGGGCGCTCAGGCCGGAGCCCAGGTTATTCAAGTATCCGGGCAAGTCGGGGGAGCCTGCGGGGGTTGCCTTCACCGCCTGCTCCCAGGCATCAATGGCGCGCTGGAGGTCGTGCAGGTCGCCGGAGCGGGCGTAGCGGGCGCGCAGGCCGGAGCCCAGGTTATTCAAGATAGCGGCGCGTTCGGGGGAGCCTGCGGGGGTTGCCTTCACCGCCTGCTCCCAGGCATCAATGGCGCGCTGGAGGTCGTGCAGGTCGCCGGAGCGGGCGTAGCGGTCGCGCAGGCCGTTGCCCAGGTTATTCAAGTATCCGGGCAAGTTGGGGGAGCCTGCGGGGGTTGCCTTCACCGCCTGCTCCCAGGCATCAATGGCGCGCTGGAGGTCGTGCAGGTCGCCGGAGCGGGCGTAGCGG
>Ga0272448_1001410_pt1 | contig 32395 bp, 27 predicted proteins | sample YNPCB0191_FD_202220 | JGI IMG/M metagenome (GOLD analysis project Ga0272448, IMG submission 202220) | Hot spring sediment microbial communities from Yellowstone National Park, WY, United States - YNP-CB-019-1 | ecosystem: Environmental > Aquatic > Thermal springs > Hot (42-90C) > Sediment...
AGCGTTCTGGTAGGCTTGCTGCCATAGGGTTTCATTTTGAAGCCAGGTTGGAACCGTTAACCGGCGTTCGACTAAGGCCTGCAAGCGAGTCTTCAGGTCAGCCCAACGAGAGTGCGAGGGCAGTGGTGCGGCCCAAAGATACAGAGTGCGTTCACCGGGGCGGTGACCGGACCAGGAATAAGCACGGTGGGTAGCGGCCAGCCGCCAGTCGTAGCTTTCCCAGGTACGATAAAAGCGCACCGGCACGCCGGTAGAACCACCGGTGGCGTGGGGCAGTTTTTCGGCGGTCAGTGAGGAGGGGAACAATTCCTCGCGATGTTGGTTGACTTCCTCCCGAGTGAGGACAGGCAGGCGCTGGAAGTCCTCCCAGCTCCGGATATCCTCGAGGCGAGCTCCGGCGGCCGCATACTTGCGCTGGTAGAAAGGGACGGATTCAAAGGCTATGGTTAGCAGCTTTTGCAGCTCTTTCCACTGGAATTCGCGGAGTCTCTCGGGGGGCCACCACTGACTTTGTTCCAGGAGCCTGCTCAGGCGATGGTAGCTGCGGCCGCGGGCAAAACTGCCAAATGGCAGCAGGACATGTTGAAGGAAGCGGGTGTACAGGCCCACTGATCAATTGTAGACCGTTAGGCGGTCGCGCTCGGAAACATAGTGAGTCACGGCTTGTTGGACTGCGGGTTCAGGGGCGATGGGGAGCGAGCCGTTCCATATAAAGGCGCAGGTAGTCGGCGGCTACGCGCTCCAGGGTGAAATGGCGGGCATAACAGCCTCGCGCTAGTTCGCCCAAGGCCTTCAGGCGGTCGGGACTGTGCGCCAGATCGAGAATCGCTTGCGCAAGAGCCTCAGGCTGAGAGGGGGGGACCACGACGCCGGCGCCGCAGCACTGGACCACTTCCGGCATCCCGCCGACGGCGGTGACCACGGCGGGCAAGCCGGCGGCAAACGCTTCCAGCAAGGCGATCGGAAGGCCTTCGGAAAGCGAGGCCAGGACAAACACGTCCGCTTGCGCGAGCCAGCGTCCTACATCGTTGCGAGCGCCGAGCAGTTTGACGCAATGGCCGATGCCGAGCTCGGAGGCGAGAGATTCGAGCTGGGTACGTTCGGGGCCGTCGCCCAGGATCCACAAGCGGAGGTCAGGGAAAGCGGCGGCGGCCAGGGCTACGGCGCGCAACAAGGAGGGGAAATCCTTGACACGGTGCAGACGCCCGACGCTGACGAGCGTGAAGGGGCGCGGAGAGGAAGCGGGTGGGGGGGCCGCGCCGAGGGCAGGGGGGACGGAAGCCCCGTTGAGGATGACGGTGAGTTTATCCGGACGCGCCCAGGGCCCGCCGGCCAATTGTTGGGCGGCGGAGCGTGACACCGCTACCACTCGCCAGCAAAAGCGGGCGGCCAGCCAAAATTTACGCTCGCGGCGGCGACTGCGGGTCACGGCGCCATGACGCGTGCTGACGACGCAGGGAACGCCCGCAATGCGGGCGACCGGCGCTGCCAGGACGGTGGGGGCGATGTTGTGGCAGTGCACGACATCGGGGCGATAGCGGCGGAAAGTCCGAAACAGGCCAAGCAGAGTGAGCCTGCGGGACGGTGCGTGGTGCAGGAGGACAGGGATGCCGGCGGTTTGCAGCTCATGCGCCAAGGGGCCCGAGGCTGCTATGCAATGCACGACAACCCTGTGGCCAGCCTCTTGCTGGAAACGTGCAAGCGAGCATACGAGGGTTTCTGCGCCGCCTACGGCGAGGCTGTCAAGCACGTGATGAATTGCAAGGGAAGGCATGGAAAGGTTGCGTCAGTAAACACGAAGACTAGCACGCCGGCGTCTGGGGTGATTCAAGCAGTAGGAGATAACTTCGTCGGTGAAAGCGCCGAAAAATGGCCGGCCGGCGTATTGGGCGAAGCGGATGGAGTGGCCATGGAGATTGACTTCAATGCAACGCCAGCGGCCCTCGGCATCCATGGCCATGTCCCAGCCGGCCAAGCGGATCATGGGCAGGCGGGCGGCCAACTCACTGGTGAGCTCGAGCAGGTGGTCGAAGTCTGGAATGCGAGTAGCGGGGCCGAAGGGGAGGCGGGAATCAGGATGGAGTTCAAATTTCTGGCCGTAGCGCTCGCAGGCGTAATGGTGCATGCGGCCATCCGGGTGGATGAAGCACACGATGCCGCCTGCGGTGAGGTTATCGAGTGAGCCGGCCACGCCCATACGCAGGGCGGTGTTGAGTACGTGAACCCGGTCGTCTTGGACGGACTTGTAGGTGTAGACACGCAAGGTATTGACGCCGTGGTCGTGGAAGGCCCGGAAGAAGTGGTGTTGGGTGAGGAAGCTCTGCACGAGGAAGTCCGAGCGGGTCCGGATCGCTTCCAGTAATTCCTCCGGGTTGGTGAGGAAGACTACGCCGCGTCCGCCGCTGGAATCCCAATTGGGTTTGAGGACTACGGGGTAGGGGAGGGAACGCGCGAGGGAGGGCAAAGAAGAGCGAGAAATGGGCCGCAAGTCGGCATCGAAGAAAGCGCCGCCGATGTTGTGAAGATGCGGTTCTGGGAACAGGTCTGCGGGCAGGAGTTTATAGAGCAAGCTTTTGTGAGAAAGCCAGAACGGCCAATCCGGGGGATTAAGGCAACGTTCGACGAGCGCCGCAAACGTCTCTTCAGGCACGGTGCGGGGATCGGCGTGTCCGGCCAGGTGATAACAAATGCGCAGGGTGTCCAGGGAGAGGCGGGGATCCAAGGGTTTCCAGAGGCGCCGATGGTCCGCTTCGAGCTGCGGCGGGCAGGGTTTGTGGTACTCGGGGTGCGACGCGAAGACCTTGCGGTGACGCAACCGCCAGTCGTGGTTGACGGCGCGACGGTGGAGCAGGAAAAACAGACGATCCCGGCTTAAGCGCAATGCCTCGCGGAGGGGCGGAGGCAAGCTCATGGCAAACACCAGGATAACTGAGGGAGCGGAGAAGGGGTGGGGGTAGAAGGGCCGCAAGTTAGTACCGAACAGCCGGCGTGCAGCGGCGGCTCAAGGAAACAGTCACGCAGAAGGAGGGTGGATAAGCGGTTCTTAGATCGGCAGATCCGGCAACCGCAGGACGAGGCAAGCAAGGGACTGTGCCTAAGATCGGGCTGGGGGATTTATCCGACGGGCGGCCGTGTCAACGCGGACGCAAACCGATGGCAGTAAAGGCACATATGAGGAATTTTTTGTTGTCGGCGACGATAGCGGTGTGCCTTGGCGGGCAACCGTGGGCCAGCGCCCAGACGCGTCTGGATCTGGGGCAGCAAAGCAAGAACGTTGATTTTTCAGGAGCGGAAAAGACCAAGCCTTTCAAAAGCGGCACTAGTTTACCGCCTGCGTGCCAGCAAGGAGAAGTATTCTTCAAGAGCGATGCCCCTGCCGGGCAAAGCGTGTACGTCTGCGGGCCCGCAGATAACTGGGTCATGGTAGGGCGAGAGTTGCCGGCGGCCGGGATGGATCCCGGTAAAGTTCTGGCAGTGGGCCAGGCAGGCACGGAATGGAAGGCGCCAAGTGGGGACGTCGGCGGGACAGTGGACAATTTGAGGGTGAGCGGCTTGCAAGGGCGCACCGTGAGCGCCGCCGTTCCCAGTGAAGGGGACGTGTTAAGCTGGAACGGAACCCTGAGCGCGTGGGAGCCGCGTCCCCCCGAGGGCCAGTACGATGCGGGGACGGGCGTGCTGATTGCAGGACGAAGCATCGGCGTAGACGAAGCTACGGTGCCGAATTATTCCACGGGGCTGGGAGCGCCGGCAGGGGCTTGCGAGGCGGGCCGGGATTACTACGTAGACCTCAGCAGCCAGCAGCTTTACTATTGCGGCGCCGCCGACACGTGGCGGGCGGTTGGGGGCATGGAACACAGCCATGCGTGGGGTTCTATTACGGGCGCTCTGAGCGATCAGGCGGACTTGTGGGCGGCTCTGGGGAGCAAAGCGGATAGCACGCATTCCCATACGGCGGGAGGAGATCTGACGGGAGATCTCTCCAACACGACAGTGGTGAAGATCCAAAGCCGGGCGGTCTCGGGGGCTACGCCCTCCGATGGGCAAGTGCTGATCTGGGATCAGGCTGCCCAGCAATGGAAACCCGGTAACATCGCGGGAGGCGGCTCTTCGTGGGATCCCATGGACACGACAACCCTTGTGTTGCGCGATGATTTCTGTTCCGGAGGCACTTCCGCAGGTCAGATCGGCGCGCTGGGTTGGGCTACTTCGACAATACAAGGGACGGCGATTTCAACTTCGTACAATATCGGCAGCTCATTGCATCCGTGTGAGGTACGGGGAATCGGGGTGTCCTCAACAAGCGCCAACGACGGCAAATCGCTGTACCTTCTGCTTAGCGCGACGGCGCCCTTCCACAATGCGGCCTCTGCGGGCAACTGGGAAGCGGTGTTCATCTGGCAATACCCGAGCTATGCCACAGAGCTGCGGTCACGGGTCGGGCTGGTCAAGTTCGATCAACCGAATGTTCTGGTTCCGGACGCTTTCCTGGGCCTCCGCATAGACACAGACAGCGCTTGGGAGCCTTCGGGGACCACCTTCATTGCCTGTGTATGCAATGGCAATGCTAAGTCCAACTGCACCGATGTTGACACAGGGATTACCGTGGCTGCGGATACGTGGTACAAGCTGCGCATCTGGAGCGACGCCGCAGGGGTTATCAAGATGAGCATCAACAACGGGTCTACCATCACCTTCAACAACCCATCCACCTTGCCAGGCGGCACGGTAGATTTCCAGCCGGCATGGATTGTAGGACGATCAGGTGGTAGCGGGAGCCGGCAGGCTTCCGTGGACTTTTTTGCCGGCCGAGTTACGGGAATCAACCGATGAAAAGAATTTTGACGCTGAGCGTTGCCATCGCCTGCACGGGGTGGGGTCAGACAACTGTACGTCTTCGTTACGGCGGCCCGCAGTCCCTTTATCATGTCAAGGACGTTTCCGCCGGAACTCCCGCCGTGGTAACCGTGTGGCGGCACACCAGCGGGCAGCAGCAGCACGACCTAGTCAATGGGGACGTGATTTACGTGCAGTTCGTACCGGGTTGCAAGGAAGCCAACGGGTACCGGAAGGTGGTCAACGCCAATCAGGCCGCCGGAACGTTCCAAATAACGGACCTTGAAGACAATCCCGTGACCTGCTCGGCGTCCTTTGACCCGACGTTTGAATCCGGTCTGGCGGGGAAGGTGGGCACCTTCACTTTGCGGGATACCAGGCCTCGCATCTTCCTGCCGGGAAGCGGCGAGTTGCTGGTCCGTTCCAAAGATCCCGACGGCAGTGGGCCTCAGGTTGCCCCTGTGGTTACTGAGAACGATGTTCCATGGCAAAAGGTGCTGTCAACTTACTCCGGCTACATCACTCCGGGATGTGATGGTCGGACACCAGCGCTATGCCCGAATGAGGAACGGGTGCTGGACGCCGGCGATTCCTCAGGGGTCCAGGGATGGGCAGCGGTTGCGGGAGCTTACGCCTGGTTCGCGGACAACTCTAAAACGGGCTACTTGAACCTGGCCAGGTACCTCATAAACCACGTTCACCGAGCGGTGGTCACGAATGCGTCCGGCGTAAGGCCGGGCTTCGGGTTTCCGTGCGATTCGACTACGGATTCTTGCGGATTGGGTTCAGGCTGCGACTGGTCCTCAATCAGCATGTTCAACTTTGCGCTGGCATACGATCTGATTCGCGATCAGTTGACGGGAGCCGAGCGACAGGCTTTCGCCAAGAAAATGCTCAACGGCTGGGGAGGCGAGCACGATTGCGCCAACCAACTCCAGAAGCAGCCAGGGTCTGCCAATCTGACTAGCGGCTCCAAGACAGTGACGGGGAGCGGCTTTTCCGTCTACTCACCCGGAGATTGGGTCTATTTCAAGACAACGATGGCTTGGGGTAGCACGGGCTTGTGGGGGCAGGTGGTCTCAGTAGCCTCTGATTCGGAGATGACCGTCAACTTCATGATCGGCTCCAGCAAGACCGCGGCAGCAAGCAAGACGGTCTCCGGGGTAGATCACTTCAAGATAATGCCCTGGGATGAAACGCGCTGCGGGGCGGCGTTCTTTGCCGGTGGGTTAGGCAACACTTACAACGTAGGCGCGGTGGTGCGGAGAGCGATTACTACGCTTGCCTCAGCGATCACAGCCGATCAAACCACGATTACAGTGACGAACGCGGGCAGTTTTCCGGAGCAGACCCCCTTTTACCTAATCTGCGAGTCGGAAGTCATGCGTGTGGTTGCCCGCGAAGGGAATCAGTTCACGGTCGAGCGCGGCCAGATGTACTCGACCGCCGCCTCTCACAGCTCTGGCCGAGCGGTGGTATGGACCAGCCAGTTGCAAGGTAACTCGGGAGGAACTGCGGGGCCCCGGGCCCTGGCAGGGGAATGGTACCACAATCTGACGGCACAGAAGGCTGTGGGATACCTGCTGGCAGCGTTTGCTCTGGCCGGGGACGATGCACGGGCCGCAGGATATGCGGAAGCAGTCTGGAACTACTACTACGATCTGATCTACACGACCAACAAGGAATACTGGTCCGGCCCGACGCAGGGCGGGCTCCAGAATCAAGGCTACCAGTTCGGGCGGTGGCAGGGGACTCATTTCCGCGTCGGGTTAGTGGGACGCAACGCGTTTGCCGAAGGCCCAATTGACGTGATGGATGATTACTTCTGGCGAGGGTTGACTACGGCGTTTCTCTGGACTCCGCCAACCAAATGGAACTGGATGCCCGTGGACCCTTCCTCCGGCGACGGCTATTCGAACACCTCGCTGGGCTGGACGGCGCTGTCGGCAACCCTGTACCAGTCGCCGCTGACACGTTATGCCGTTTTCTGGTACCGCAACCTCAGCGGGCTGCTGGACGCCTTGACAGGCAAGAACGGCCCTCATATCGCAGCCTACTCTCCTTCGAATGCGGACCAAGCGGATTTCCGTCAAGAGCTGCCCTCGTGGAGTTTCCACACCGAGACGGATTTCAACGCGCGCGCATATTACGGGCTTGTAGTAAGCAAAAGGGACTGGTCGAGCACCGCGGGCATGGTAGTGGCGGCCTTGGGCTGGAACTGGCCGACGGATCACACGGTGGACCAGGGGACTTACCTTCCCGGCGGGTACTCCATACTCAAAGGGGGCAAGTTGCTGTTCGGGTGGGACAATACCTATGGGACCGGCGGCTCGGGTAGTAACTGGTTCTCGGTAGATACGGGGTCAGGATCCTTGAAGTCTGCGGCGCACCCACCCTGGTACACCAGCTCACAAGGCGGCCAACAGAACCAGCTCGACCGCAAACACGGCGATGCGCGGTATATTTACGCTCGGGGCAATTTCACGGCTTCTTACAAGACCGATGCAAAGGTTGTGCGGCAGCATCGTCACCTGGTGCATCTGAAGACCGAACCGGAGTATGTAGTGATCTTCGACGATTCGGTCACCTCGGCGACCAAGGCGCGTAAGACGAGCTTACAATACTTTCTGCGGTACGACCCCAGTCAGGCGTTTTCGGCTTCACCCGACTACCGAGACATCGCTTTCAAAAAACCCACCGGGACCGCCGCGATGATCTCCACCAAAGTCCTGTTCCCGGACGGCTCGAACCCTACCGCGACATACAGCCTGACCAGCAATACCCACAAGGTGACGTTCGATTGGGGAACTGTGACTTCGGCGCAGATGATTACGATCCACCGGGTGGCTCTGGGAACCACGGATGCGATGCCGGCCGTGAGCATTCTGGCAGGCCTGGATCCGGAATCCGTGGGCTTTGAGGTGATGGACGGAAACGAACCCGTGGCGATGATCTTCGCCCGGAATGGCACGGACCGAAGCGAGTGCAGCTTCCGCACAAGCTTCACGGGACAGGGGCGCATACTGATCACCGGTCTGGCGCCTGGCAACTACCGTGTTTACCGCGAGGGACAGGAGATCAACGGCTCTCCGTTTGAGGTCGGGATAGGCGACGGCACGTTGTACCTGGAGGGCTCAGGCGGCGCCTATACGGTAAGCGGCACGCCACCGGCTACCTTGAATGTGGACCCTCTCTCAGTGAATTTCCAATACACGATCGGGGGAGATCCGCCCGCTCCCCAAACCTTCCGGGCGACCTGCACCGGGGGAAACTGCATGGTGAGCACGACGGAAATCTGCCCGTGGCTGTCAGTCTCCCCGCCAAGCGGCCCTACACCGCAGGATTTCACGGTAAACGTGGATCCGCAGGGCATGCAGAAAGGTTCCTACTTGTGCGCGATCACGGTGAGCGCGGCCGCTTTGAATAGTCCGCAAGAGGTCACGGCGACCCTGGATGTGGCCGAAGCAGAGGAAGAACCACCCGTCGGCAGCGAGTTGTCGGTGGAGCCGATCGGGACCACCAGCCGCCAGCTACTGGTTCGCTACGGCGGTCCGGGGCTGAAGAGAGGCGAGTCGTGCACGGTAGAGTTGAGCGACCGCCCGAACTGGGAACCGATTCTTGAGTCGGTTGAAGACAGGGGAGGACTAGCCCGGCGGATTTTGGCACTTGGCAACTCAGGCGCCCTGGCGCCGTCGTCCACATACCACGTTCGGGCCATCTGCGGGTCCCGGAGCGCCACGAACCAAATGACGACCCGGGCGGCAGGAGCGACGCAAATGCGGGCAGTGGGATTCAAGCTGCACCCGCCGGCAAGGATCCCGGCAGAGCGTTTGCGCGTGGAGTACGGATACGGGCCAGAGCTGGGGCAGTCCGTGACCGGGTCTTGTCTAGGAGGCACCTGCCAAGCTGAAGTCCAGGTACAAACCGACCGGCTTCTGTATTTCAGGTACGTTTACCTGGACGCAGCCGGGCGCGAGTTGGGCCGGAGCGCCCTACAAACGGTCGCGGTGCCGTAGGCCAACATCCCCCTCGGCGCCTGGAGAAGCACCGGCCTCGGTCTCCGGCTCCGAGATGGCGGGCCGGCCTACGGCTGCCTCCACCGCCTGCCGCATCTGCCAAGCCGTAACGTATCGCAGTTCCCAACCCCGGCGCCGGCATTCGGCGCGAAGGGCCTCAAACAACCGGTCCAACCCCTCTCCCAGCAGCAAGGCGGAATTCTTCTCCTGCGCCCCGTGCGTGTAGAGCTTCAGGAACCGATCTTCTCGGATCTGGGGAGACAACGCCGCCCAGCGGCGCGCCCGATAAAAGCTGGGGGGGTCATAGTGGGCCAGTTCTCCGGTTTCCATCCGGGGAGCTAGCCGTCCAGCCCAGCGCAAACCCAGCGGCCCGGGGATCATCAGCAAGTCCCCCTGGCTCTGCCGACCGGCTCGGACCGGTATGCCGGTGTCGTAAGACTTAGGCCTGGCCGGATCATCCAGCGCCCAATAGATCGTATTGACTAATCGGGCCTGCATGGGCAGCGGCCCGCACGGCATGGTGAAATCCGCGTAACAGCCCAGTTGCTTCAGCAGGCTCAGCTCGTCATTCAGCCCGCACCATTGGCCTTGCGGATGAGAGTTGTCCAGCGTCCAATTCCCGTGAATGAAGCCGAAGACGATTCGCCCGCCGACCTTGCGCAGCAAGCCGTGGCGTTGATGAAGGGTCTCCAGGAAGGCCCCCACTCGGGACAGAAAACCCTCCCGGCTATCACGATCATGGTGCAAATGGACCTCCACATCCGCCACCCCCTGGTGAACCATTTCGGCAAGCAGATCCAGCAGTTCGGGGCGATACTCTTCGATGGGGTAAAAAAAGCAGTACTTGGGCGGGGCGCCCCGGCTATCCTGATGGCGCGCGGCGATCTGCGGCCAGCGCTGTCGCCACCGCCAGACCCGCTCCCAGGCCAGTTGATGATCCTGGTTGTGCCAGTATGGCTCGAAGTGGTCCGCCAGCATCACCCAAAGCCGGCGCACACGCTGCCGGTACAGGCTGCGGCCAAGACGATCTTTGAGATATCCGGGAAGCCAAATCTCTGCATGCCGTGGAAGCTTCACAGGTGAACTCGTCCAGCCTACCGGGTGTCGGACTCCGACCGCCACCAGGCTGCCGGAAAGCCAAAACATCGTTTCTCGGTTCAGGGGTAGGACGACCGGGGTGGAAAGGTAATCTTGAGTCCCTCCACAACTCCCACGCGGGGTTCCCAGCCCAGCACACGACGCGCGGCCGAACAATCCAAGTCCGAAAGAGGCCTCAGCGAACGCACCCGGTAGCGGGACAGCGGCAGCTCGCGTCCGAGCAGCCGGCCCGCCCATTCAAGACCCAGCGCCAGCGTCAATAGTAGAAAACCAGGTATGTAGTGCACCTTAAGACCCGCCCCTGAGCTCTGACGAACAGCCTCAACGTATTGGCGCTGCGTGATGCGTTGGGAGTCTACCACGTGAAAAACGGCACCCGGCTCCAAGTCGGCTTCAGCGGCAAGCAGGAGCGCATCCACAACGTCTTCGACGAACACCAGAGGCAAGGGCCGGTTGCCAGATCCGCAGACAATCCAGCGCCCGGCGAGGGCTATGGCGCCGGAGGGGACATGACTGGGCGAGCCTGGGCCGAAAATCTGTCCGGGGCGCAGAATCACCGCCGGCAACCCACGCCGTCGCACAGCCTCCAGAACGATCTGTTCGGCTTGGAGCTTGGTCTGGGTGTACAGGCCGCGCCTCTCCGGATGTGGCTCTAAAGGCCAGGACTCCGTCACATGCATGCCGGGACGATGGCCGGCGTGATCCAGCACGCTCAGGGAACTGACATGGACCAGACGCCGCACGCCGGACTTGAGGCAAGCCTCGACGACGTTCCGGGTGCCCCAGACTGTGCCCGCCTGAAAGTGTTCGCGGGATCCCTTCATCGCCGCGCCGACGTGAAAGACGGTTTCCACACCCGCCACAGCCTGCTCGACGACTTCCGGATCACCCAAATCACCAATGACCCACTGGATGCGGGGATCATCCGGCTCTTGGAGCGGCCGGCGCCGGGCCAAAGCACGCACGCATTCCCCACGCTGCCGCAACCGCTCAAGCAAGGCTCCTCCCAGAAAGCCGGTAGCGCCCGTCACCAGAATCGGCACGCGCGGCCGCGTTACCAGCGCGGCGCGGCGGCGGTCGGTCCGGATCTGGTCCGCTCGGCGGCATGCCGGTTCCATGAGTTGCACCATGCGCCGGCCCTCTTCCGCACTCACCGGCGGCGGGGCGCCCTCATACACCGCCCGCGCGAAAGCAGCCGCGCCCGCTCGGATCCCCGGCGAGGCGGGCAGGCGTCCCACGGCAAACTTCGCCACATTTACAGGCACCCCCCAGGCCGTGTAGAGCGCATTGCGGACGGCGCTCAGGACCATATGCACGAACTTCGGGCCGGGCAGGTTGCGGCTCCCAATGCAAAGCTGCAAAAAACGGTCCACGTGCAAGACGCCGGCGGTCCCATAGATCGAGAGGCGGTTTTGCATGGGCCGCACGTCCCAGGAGATGTAACTGCGGCCGATTCCGCCCCGGCAACGAGCCAACACGTACCATTCATCGAATAGCAGGTTGGGATCCCGGCCAGTGGACCGGAATTCTATGTCCACCTGCTCGATAGGGCCGAGAAAAGCCTCCAGCAGATACAGGCTGTGTACGCCCAGGTCTTGAAAAGGGTAAGACCCCTTGGCATATATGGCGGGCAACGAACCACCTGCGTAGGGCGCATAGGAGGAACTGCGAATGATGTCCACCGCCAGCAGGTCGCCGCACGCGCCAGCTTGCACACGACGCAAAGCCTCCTGAACGACGGGGTCGAACTTGTCGGAGTGATTGACCGAGAGGATCAAGCCCTGCTGCCGCGCGCATTCGATCATGCGGTCGCATTCCTCGACGGTTTCGGCCATGGGCTTCTCGACGAAGACATGACTGCCCATTTGCAGGGCTTTCACGGCCAGCGAGCAGTGGGTGTCAGGAGGTGTAAGCAAGTAGGTAACTTGCGGGCGAGCGGGCGCCAGCTCCTCCAGGCTGTGGCAGGCCAAGGGAATAGAATAGCGGGCCGCGGCCGCTCGGGCAGCCGCGTGATTGAGGTCCGCTATGCCCACCAGGGTCACAAAAGGCAGGCGGCGGAGAGCTTCGATGTGATGCTTGCTAACGTAGCCGGCGCCGACTACGGCCACCCGCAAAAGACTCTGCGATTTCTTCTCGCTTGTGGATGCCACAGATTCTCACCTTCCAATAGCCGGAGTAGATCCCAGCCTCTGCGCCAATCCCTGCTGGACAACGGCCAGCGTCTCCGCTACGCGGGCCTCCCAACTTTGCCCGGCCACAGCCTGCTGCCTGGCCTTGCCCCGGCTGGGATCATCCTCGTGCAGGGCAGCCTCGAGGCAGGCCAGAAACTCCTCCTTGCTCCGGGCAATCCAGATACAGTGCGCAAAGCGATCCGTTTCCGGCGTGGAGACCGAAACCACCGGCTTGCCGGTGGCCAGATACTCCCGGAGCTTGAGAGGGTTGGCGTTGAGCACCTGCTGGTTGCGCAAATAAGGCAGGATGGCGACATCGAAAACCCTGGCCCAGCGCGGCAAGCTCGCATAGGGTTGGGGCCCTGCCAGAACCACGTTGGGCAGGGCGCGCAAAGCAGTGACGTCTGCCGCCGCACGGCCGACGAAGAGGAAAGTCCATTGGGGGCGGGATTTCGCCAGGAACAAAAGCAGTTCCATGTCCAACCATGCGCCCACCACGCCGAAGTACCCGACGATCGGATGAGGCAGCCCGGCCGCCGGCGGGGCCGGCAAGGTCGCGGGATCCGAAGCGGCGGCGAACAGCTCGAAGTCCACGCCATGAGGGGCATAGGCCACAGAGGCGCCTAGCGCCCGTTTGCAAGCCAGTAGCTGAGGGGAAACGGCAAATACCTGATCAGCCCGGCGGGTCAAGTCCTCATCCATCCGGGCCACGGCGTGCCGGTCTACGCCGGGCAGGGCCGAGTAGTCATCGGTGCAGTAATACACCACGTAGTCCTCTCCCAATCGCCGGGCCAGAAAACCCGGGTGAGGGACGACAAACCAGGAGATAAAGCGCCGCCACCCGAGCTTCCGGATCCACCGCCGCAACAGCAGGGCCGCCAGGCCACGGTTCACAGCCTGTAACACAGCGCTGCGACGGAAGGGGATCTGGGGCAGGGTGCAATGCCACATTTGGGGTTCGATCAGGCGCGGTCCGCGCAATGTCTCCGCAATCTTTCGCATCAGACGGCGCAAGTCTCTGGCTGTGGCGGCGGGAGGACGCAGTCCCGGGCAGTCCACGTAAAGCAGGGGCAGGCGCTGCGCCAGGCGAGAGGCCACGTGATGGCTGCTGGTGCGATTCTCGGCGAGCCAGTCGTTGCCGAAGTAAATAACCGAGTAAGAGTCCAGCAGGGAGGGATCCTCCGGTTGAGGCTCACGCGTCATCTGCACCCATTCCTGTGACTTCCCATGGCTGAGGGCCGCCGGCCACGCGGCCGAACGCTGCGGTCCAGACTAGCACGTCTCACCTGCCTCACAGCATAGCAATTGGCCCCGCCGGCACCCCCTAAAGCTGCTCCTGATCAACGACCGCCGCCCTGCGCTTCCGACAGGGAAGCGATCGCGGGCCCTGCCGGGGCGGCTACTTAACCACCTATACTGCTAAGCTGATAGATGGTTATATGCCGAAGAAAGCCATAGCCGAGCCGGAAACCACTCGTCTGACCATCACCTGGTCAAAGGACGCCGATCTCGCCTTGCGGTCCTTCCTGGGAGAACGTGGCATGAAGAAGGGCGATATCTCCAAATTCATCGAGGAAGCCGTTCGTTGGCGCATCTTCCAGCAAACCGTCCGCCAGGCGCGCCAAGCCTTCGCCGATGTCCCTCCCGGTGAGCTTCAGAGGATGATCGAGGAGGCCGTCGCGGATGTCCGCGCAAAACGCTATCGGCAGCGCGCGGAGCGGCTCTGATGCGCGTCGTGCTTGACACGAACATCCTGCTAGCCGCTCTGCTGTCACCCCGCGGCGCCCCGGCGCGACTACTGGAGGCCTGGGGACGGAACCTGTTCACGCTCGCTATCTGCCCCGAACTTCTAGCGGAACTCGACATGGTCGCTCAGCGGCCGTTTTTACGCTCCCGGCTCCGCGCCGGGCTCGCCGAACGCCTCTTGGCGAGCCTGCGCGAGCTCGCCGTCTATTACCGGGAATTGCCTGCCGCCGCCGGAGCGCCGGACCCGGAAGACAACTTCTTGCTCGCGCTGGCCGAGGCTAGCCAAGCTGATTTTCTGGTCACGGGCGACAGAGGACTTCTCTCCCTCAAGCGCCACAAATCCACCCGGATTGTCACTCCAGCCGCCCTGATCGAGGTGCTGAAGACCCAAGGCAGCGGTTAACCGAAGTTCCGCACCGTGAGCTCCGAAGAGACTCAATAGATGCACGCCACCAACCCCAAAGTCAGCGTCGTAATGCTCACCTACAACCGGCCTCAATTCATCAGCCGGGCCATAGCCAGCGTCCAACAGCAGCAGTTCGCCGATTGGGAGCTGATCGTCGTCCAGGATGGTTCGCATCCGGAAACCGTCCGAATCCTGAGCGAGTGGCAACAGCGTGATCCCCGCATTCGATACTTCCGGCGCGCGCAGCCGGGCAACATCGCCGAGGCCACCAATTTCGCCCTCCGTCAAGCGCGCGGGCAATATATTGCCGTCTTGGACGACGATGATTACTGGGCCACTGCTGACAAGCTCCTGCGCCAGGTGCGGTTCCTGGAGGAAAACCCCGACTATGTGGCCTGCGGCGGCGGCGCCATCGTCGTGGACCCGGCGGGCTCGGAAACTATGCGCTACCTGAAGCCCCAAACTGATGCGCAAATCCGGCGCCGCGCCCTCTACGCTAATCCCATCGTGCATTCCAGCGCCCTCTACCGGCGGCGCGCCGCCGAGCTCTGCGGCCTTTATGACGAGTCGCTGGCCGGCTTTCAGGACTGGGATTTCTGGCTGCGCCTGGGCCGTCAGGGGCGGCTTTACAACTTCCCGGAGTACCTAGTCTGCTACCAGCTCTGGGAAGGCGGCGGCTCCTTTCAAGCCCAGAAGCAAAACACCCGCTCGGCGCTGCGCATTGTTTGTCGCCACCGTAAGGCGTACCGTGGCTTCCCGTTGGCCTTCCTCATGGCTCTGCTGTATTTCCTTTTCGCCCGCCTGCCCGCGGGGGTGCGAAAGATCTTCTATCAGCCGCTGTCGAGATTGAAAAAGATCGTCTTCTCCGGCCGCGCAGGGAGCTAGCGGCGCTCCAGCAACTCCGGGTGCTCAACCAGGTAGTCCAGCGTCCGGATTACGCCCTCGCGGATGGTAAGCCGCGGCTGCCAGCCCAGCGCGCGCATGCGCGCGCAGTCCAGGAAGATAAAGGGATTGTCGCCCACCCAGCCCCTATTTCCGCCCGAATAAATCAGCCGGGGCCGCAAGCCCAGCCGCTCGGTGATCCAAGCGATGGAATCGTTGACCTCACAGTATTCCTGCGTGCCCAGGTTGAAGATATTAACCCGCCCGGCGGCTTTCTCCGCCGCCAGCAACATGGCGTCAATGCAGTCTTGCACGTAGAGATACGACTTGCGCTGCCGCCCGTTGCCCAGCACGTAAAGCTCGTCCGGGTGCTCCCGCAATTGCTTGTAGAAATCAAATACGTGCCCGTGCGAATAGCGCTCGCCCAGAATGGAAACGAAGCGAAAAATGTAACTCTGGATGCCGAAACCCTCGGCGTAAGCTTCGATAAAACCCTCGGCGGCCAACTTTGAAGCGCCGTACAGCGAGGTTTGCACCGGAAAGGGGCAGTCTTCCGGAGTGGGGAATACTTCCGGCTCTCCGTAAATGGAGCCTGTGGAGGCAAAACCCAATCGTCGGACGCCCAACTTGCGCATGGCCTCCAGCACCCGCCAGGTGCCCAGGGTGTTCTGCTCCAGGTCCTTCCAAGGGTGATGGGTTCCGTAACGCACATCCGCGTTGGCTGCAAGGTGGAAGACGAATTCCGCCCCCTGCATGGCTGCCTCCAGCGCCTCAGGGTCCAGGATGTCGCCCCGCACCAGGCGGAAACTCGGGTGGCCTGAAGCCTGCTCAAGGAACATCTCCTGCCCGGTGGAGAAGTTGTCCAGCCCGGTGACCTGGTGGCCTAACGCCAGCAGGCGATCCACCAGGTGACTGCCTATGAATCCGGCGGCGCCAGTGACCAGAAAATGCAAGGCTATGATCCTTAGTCGGCTGAAACGGGCGGCGGCCCGCCCGCACTACACGATAAAGTACATAGTACAGTACCTACACGCCAGGAGGGCCCTTGATAATCACACGCAGCCCGTTGCGCATCTCCCTGGGCGGGGGCGGGACCGACCTGCCTTCCTACTACCGCCAACACACCGGCTTTGTAATCGCCGCCGCCATCAACAAGTATGTCTACGTCACCATCCACGAAATGTTCTCCGAGGGAATCCTGCTGAAGTATTCGCGCATGGAGAAAACCGAGCGCGTGGAGGACATTCAGCACCCCATCATCCGGGAGGCCCTGCAACTGGTTCCGCCTCACAGCCGGCATCTGGAAATCACCAGCTTGGCAGACATCCCGGCCGGCACCGGCATGGGATCCTCCGGCAGTTTCACCACCGCCCTGCTGCGTGCCTTGCACGCCCTAAATCGCAACTCGGTCTCCCGGCGGGAGCTGGCCGAACAGGCCTGCCACATCGAGATTGACCGGTTGGGCGAGCCCATCGGCAAGCAGGACCAGTACATTGCAGTCTTCGGGGGCCTGACCTGCTTCACCTTCCTGCCCGACGGGCAAGTCGAGATCGAGCCCTTGCAGCTTGGCTCGGAAACCCTGCATAACCTGGAGGACAACCTGGCCCTGTTCTTCACCGGCTTCACCCGCAACGCCTCGGATCTGCTGCGAGATCAAGATTCACGCAGCCGGCAACAGGACCGCGAGATGCTCGAACACCTGCATTTCGTCAAGCAACTTGGCTATGAAAGCAAACGTCTGCTGGAGCGCGGCGAGTTGCGGGCCTTCGCCGAGTTGATGCACGTGCACTGGGAACACAAAAAAGCCCGTTCGCCGGGAATGAGCAATTCCCGGATTGACGAGTATTACCAACTGGCTCGCCGTCACGGGGCTCTGGGCGGCAAGCTGATCGGGGCCGGCGGAGGCGGCTTCCTGATGTTCTACACCGAAGAGAAATCCCGGCTGCGGCGCGCTATGCTGCAAGCCGGGCTGCGGGAAGTCCGTTTTGGCTTCGATTTCGACGGCACTTGCGTGCTGGCGCAGAGATGAGCGGGCTGCTCCCGGTGGTCATCCTGGCAGGCGGGCGGGCCACACGCCTGCGGCCCCTAAGCGACAGCCTGCCGAAATCCCTGGTGCCGGTAGCCGGCGAGCCCTTCCTGGCACACCAGTTGCGACTGCTAGCGGCGGCAGGCATCTCTCAAGTTGTGCTGTGCATCGGATATCTGGGCTCGCAAATTGAGCAGTTCGCCGGCGACGGCAGCCGCTTCGGTTTGCACATACGGTATTCGGCCGACGGCCCGGCGCCCCTAGGCACCGCGGGCGCTGTGCGGCAGGCCCTGCCGCTGTTGGGGGAGCGGTTTTTCGTACTCTACGGAGACTCCTACCTGCCCTGTGATTACCGCGCCGTTCAGGAGGCTTTCCTGGCCGGCGGCGCGCCCGCGCTGATGACCGTCTACCGCAACGAAGGCCGCTGGGACACCAGCAACGTCGAGTTCGAAGGGGGACGCATTCTCGCGTACGATAAAGAGAACCGGACACCCCGCATGCATCACATTGACTACGGGTTGGGAGTATTCCACCGCAGCGCCTTCCACCAGATCCCGCCCGGCCTCCCCTACGATCTGGCCCGACTCTACCAAGACCTGCTGGCGCGCGGACAACTGGCGGCTTTCGAAGTGCGAGAGCGCTTCTATCACGTAGGGACCTGGCAAGCGATCGAGGAATTGGCCGATTATTTGAGCGGGCAGCCCCGGCGGAGGCAGCAAACATGAGTTTTGTCAAACAGTACCTGGCGGAGGCCAAAACGATCTTGGAAGGCTTGGATGAGCAGGCCTTGGAGCGCATGGCGCGCCTGCTGGCGGAAACCCGGGCCCGCGGCGGCCGTCTGTTCATCCTGGGTGTGGGAGGAGGCGCGGCTCACGCTTCTCATGCGGTCAACGACTTCCGCAAGATCGCCGGGCTGGAGGCCTACGCGCCCACCGACAACGTCTCGGAGCTGACCGCCCGCACCAACGACGAAGGCTGGAGCACAGTTTTCGAAAGCTGGCTGCGGACCAGCCGGCTCGGCGCCAGCGACGCCGTGCTGGTGTTTTCGGTCGGCGGCGGCAATCTGGAAAAGAACGTCAGTCCCAATCTGGTGGCGGCCCTGCGCTATGCGCGCTCGGTAGGCGCCGGCGTGCTGGGGATCGTGGGGCGCGACGGCGGTTATACCGCTCAGGTGGCGGACGCCTGCGTGGTGATCCCCACCGTAAACCCGCAGCACGTTACGCCGCATACGGAGGCTTTCCAGGCTGTGGTCTGGCACCTGCTGGTTTCGCACCCCGCGCTCAAGCAGGCCGAAACCAAGTGGGAGTCGGTGCGTTGAGCGCGGCAGGGCGGCAAGCGGTCTTCCTGGACCGTGACGGGGTTCTGGTAAAGCCGGTGGTTCGCCACGGCCGGCCCTACCCGCCGTCTTCCCCGGAGGAAATGGAAATTTTCCCGGAGGCCCCGGCGGCGTTGGAAAAGCTCAAGCAGCAGGGCCTGCTGTTGGTGGTTGTCACCAACCAGCCTGATGTGGCGCGCGGCGCGCAAACCGCCGAGGCCGTCGCCCGCATGCACCAGCGGCTGGCCCGCGAATTGCCTCTGGATGACATCCTGGTCTGCCTTCACGATGATGCCGATGGCTGCCGGTGTCGCAAGCCCAAGCCCGGGCTAATCGAGGAAGCCGCCCGCAGGCACGGGATTGATGCCACCAGGAGCTTTCTGATCGGTGATCGCTGGCGAGACATAGATGCCGGCCATGCTGCCGGCTGCACTTGCCTGTTGATTGATTACGGCTACCGTGAACGGGCGCCTTCCCGGCCGCCCGCTGCTCGCGTGCGCTCGCTGGAGCAAGCTGTGGAGTGGATTCTAGCTCAACTACCAAGAGGGGTTTGATATGGCGCCATCCCTAGACGGGCTGAAAGTGAAAATTTTCGCGGACGGGGCCGACCGGCAGGCGATGCTGGAGCTGGCCCGAAATCCCTGGGTCCGGGGTTTCACCACCAACCCCAGCCTGATGCGCAAGGCCGGGGTAAGCGATTACGAGGCCTTCGCCCGCCAAATCCTGGCCGATATTCCGGACCGGCCGATCTCCCTGGAGGTCTTCGCCGATGAGTTCCCGGAAATGGAACGGCAGGCCCACCGGATCGCCGGCTGGGGCCGGAACGTTTACGTGAAGATTCCCATCAGCAACACCCGTGGGGAGTCCTCGGGCGAGTTGGTGCGGCGGCTAGCCCATTCCGGAGTGCAAGTCAACGTCACCGCACTGCTGACGCTCAAGCAGGTGCAGGAAGCGGCTCAGGCGCTGGCCGGCGGGGCGCCCTCCTGCATTTCGGTCTTCGCCGGGCGCATCGCCGACACCGGTCGGGATCCGGCGCCCGTCATGGCCGCAGCGGTGGAACTGATCCGTCCCTACCCGCAGATCGAGTTGATCTGGGCTAGCGCCCGCGAGCTGCTGAATATATTCCAGGCCGATGCTGTGGGATGCCACATCATCACGGTGACCCACGACATCCTGAAAAAGTTGCCCCTGGTAGGCAAAGACCTCTCCGAGTACTCACTGGAAACCGTGCGCATGTTTTATGAAGACGCCCGGCGCTCCGGCTACCGTCTGGAGTAAGCGGAGGCGGATGCTATGATCGAAACATGCGCGACGGCGCTTTGCGCCGGCGGCAAGCTATGACGACCCCTCCTGAGACTTCCGACGCGCAAGCCGCACCCGGCCCCCAGCGCTCGCTCCCCTGGAGCGGCTGGCTGTGGTTCTCGGTTCTGCTAGTGGCCTTGTACGCCCCGGTGCTGGCGGGCATGATCCGCGAGTGGGCCACGGTGGAGGAAATGGGGCATGGCTTCTTTGTGCTCCCAGTGGCCGCCTACATCAGTTGGCGGCGGCGCGAGGAGTTGCGCCGCACGGTTCTCAAGCCGAGCTGGTGGGGCTTGATCCTGGTAATTTGGGGCTTCCTGCAACTGGTGCTGGGAACCGCCGGCGCGGATTTTTTCCTGACCCGGACCGCTTTGCTGATCTCTGTGGTAGGCGTTTTGTGGACCCTGGGCGGGACGGCGCTGCTGGCCAGCCTGGCCTTTCCGCTGCTGCTGCTGCCCTTCATGATCCGCATCCCCCTGTTCATCTACAGCCAGATCACGCTCCCGTTGCAGTTGCTGGCCAGCCGGGTGGCCGAAGTGGCCTTGATTACGCTGGGGATTCCGGTGCTGCGGGAAGGCAACGTGCTTGAGCTGGCCAGCCAGCGGCTTTCGGTAGTGGAGGCCTGTAGCGGCATCCGCTCCCTGCTGTCGCTAGCCTTCCTCGCGCTGGTCTATGCCTACCTGTTCGATCGCAAGGTCTGGATGCGCGGCGTTCTGCTGGCGGCTTCGGTGCCCATCGCCATCGTGGCCAACTCCGCCCGCGTAACCCTGACCGGGATCCTGAGCGAGTACCAGCCTCGCTTGACCCAGAGCTTCTTCCACGAGCTAGAGGGCTGGAGCGTGTTCATGATCGCTCTGGCCGCCCTGATTTTCACTCACCGCATCGCCAATGCGCTTTGGCGGCTGGCGCGCGGGCGGAGGTCGTCCGATGCCGGGCTTCCTGGCTAGCAAGCACGCCAAGGTCCTCAGTCTCCTGCTGCTGGCGGAAATCGCCGGCTTCTGGTTGATGCCGCGCGACGAGGCCATTCCATTGGGTCGTCCTTTCCAAGAGTTCCCCACCACGCTGGCGGGCTGGAGGATGGTGTCCGAGCAAGAGATCGAAACCGAAGTCCAAGCCCTGCTGAAGGCTGATGAAACCATGAACCGGGTCTATCTGGATCCCAGCGGACAGCGTCCGGTAAGCCTATTTGTGGCTTTCTTTAAGTCCCAGAGGGCCGGCGTCTCTCCTCATTCCCCGCGGGTCTGCCTACCGGGGTCCGGCTGGGTCATCGCGCAGGCCGGGACCATGCTGCTGAATATTCCGGGGCGTCCCGGGCCTATTCGGGTCAACCGCCACCTGATAAGCAGGGATACCGACCGCAGCTTGGTGCTTTACTGGTACCAAACCAGCCGCCGGGTCATCGCCAACGAGTATGTGGCCAAGTTGTACCTGATGCTGGATTCTATCCGGTACCGGCGCAGCGATACCTCCATGGTCCGGGTAGTGGTACCCCTGGCGGGGGGATCCGAACAGGCCGCCGAACAGATGGCCGTGCGGTTCGTTCAGGACTTTTTCGTTCCCCTGAGCCAGTTCTTGCCCCAATGAGGGACGGCTTTTGGGAGCCGCTCCCGGTGCGGAGAGCTGCGGGAGATTCTAAACGCCTCCTAGAAGGCCCTTGTTTGGGGCTGTAGCGGCCCTAGAAGCCCCGATCGGCGCCCGGGTGACCCCAAACATCCCCCCGGGCCTCTCAGGGGCCTTTACGCGCCTCTGAGGAGCCTTTATGGCGATTCCCTGTACGGGGGCTGCCCCTGCCTACCCTTGTTGGTGACCCTGCTGCCGCTTCCACTCCTGGAAACTCAAAAAGCTCACCTGAGACTCGATCTCGCCTCGGATGGCGCCATGCGCCATTTCCGTCAGTGTCTGCTCGGGCAGATGGGGGTATTGGCGCTTGAAACGCTTCCGTTTGGCTTCCAGCAGCTCCTGATAGTGTTCCTGGCTGAGGTGTTCGCGGATGTAGCGATCTTTCTCCTCGGTCAGGTAGTGTTCATATTCGAAGCGAAGCTGTTGTTCCTCAAAGAGCCACTGCTGGCGGGCGCGTTCTCGCTCCTCACGTTCCTGGCGGCGGCGGGAGTTTTCAAAGCTATCGGGAGGGATAACGTTGTCCCGGATCAGGGAGATGTAAAAGCCGGGGGGGTTGCGGAAGCCTGAGGGATTCTGGGCTATGAGGAAGTCTCCCCATTCAAGCTGGTCCATGACCTGCTGGTTGGGCGCTAGCTCAGACAGCAGCTTCCGCGCTCGTGTGGCGGAAACGCCCCGTCTGGTCAGCTCCAACAGGAGGGGAGACTCAACCGGCTGCTCGGCGGGCGGGGCCGCCTCCGACGGCCCCGCAGCCACACCGCTTTCCGGCGCTTGCTCAGACAGGTAAAGCTCCGCCTCCTGCTGCTGGGCCCGAGTCCTGCGGATGAAAGCTTGGTATTCGGCGCGGGCCTTGGGGCCGGCGGTATAGAAAATCTCCCAGTCCGGGGTGCCCTCGGCATCCGTTCTTGGCTCGTAGCGGACGTCTTTCAGGTAGCCGGACTCCAAGTGGATCCGGTGGATGGGAGACATCTGCCGCTTGACCTCCCAGAGCTGGTAGTAGCGCTGCTGGGGAGCGAAGGTGCAGTATTCCGAGTAGGTCAGCTTGGCCTCCGAGCGGCGGTTTTTCAAAGCGGCGAAGATCTGAAAGCTCAGCAGTTCGTAGAAGCGCTGGCCGACGGGCGGGAGCCGCTTCATGTACTCGTGATCCAGCGGCCGGATCGGGGCGTTGTTGAGGACCTCCCAATAGGGATCGTTCAGAACCAGAAACACGGCGTCGGCCAGCCGGCCGTTGGGGAGTTTCTCGCCGGCGAAAACCACGGAGTAACGGGTGAAGCCGGCCTCAAGGCGGCGCCGGGCGCCGTCCTTGCCCCGATAGGCGAGTTTGGCGGTGATGAAAGCGCTGGCGTTTTGCAAGAGCGCTTTCTTAATGTCGTTCGTAGGTATGTTTCGTCCCAGCTCTTTGGAAAGCTCCCGCAAGCTTCCCAGCCGGATAACCTTGGGTAGAGGTCGCCCCAGCTCGTCCAGCCGCCGGTTGACGGCGATCGTGTCGAGCTTATAGGCCAGTTGTCGCGGAGCGCCATAGCGCGGGTTGGGTGAGACATCCCAAAGCAGCTCCAGTTCTCCCAGCTCGTTCTTCCGAGTGATCCGGATGCGAACGTCTCCCTTCTTGCTGAGTTCGTGAAAGGGCAAGCGAGACAGGACCGTTTCGGTTCGGATGGACTTGATTGGGGCAAGGTCGTTGAGGCTTTCAGTGGTAGCCGGCTTATCCGGCCGAGCCTGGCGGGCCCGAGAGCGGCCAGCAGGATGCCGGGACGGGGACGTGGGGATCAAGGGTTCAGATTAACAGACACACACCACAACAACAACACACACCTCCGTGTTGTTGTTGTTTAATAAGTTAAATAGTTAACACATAATATAGTTAGGCGGAATTTGTCCTTTAGAATCAGGCACTTAACCCCGATTTTCCTCGTTGAAACATCGCACCAGCCTCGTCGAAACATCGCATGAGCCACGGTGAAACATCGCACCAGCCACAGTGAAACATCGCACTTTCCTCGCTCAAACATCGCACGGCCTCGCTCAAACATCGCACCAGCCTCGGTCAAACATCGCACCGGCCTCGGCGAAACAGGGCACCCTGAATAGCCCCTGGCGGCTGCCAGTCGGAAGCCCCGGGCGCCGGGCGCTGACGCCTTAGCGCTCGGAGATACGTTGCTGCCGGTCGGCTTGGTGACGGGCGAAGTCCAGCAGGATCTCGGCCGGGTCCATGCCCTCCAAGGTGGATTGCAGTCGGAGGATAGCTTCCCGGACTACCAGCGACCGGTTGGCTTTCGGGTTGCCTGCTTGCTGCAAGGCCCGGGTTATGCGGTCGAGCCAGTCGGCCTCCGGGGTGTAGAGGCTGACGGCCACCACCCGGTAGCCCTTTTTCGGGATCTCCTCGGTGAGCTGACTGGGGGGCCTGGGGCTGCGGACTCCCGCCGCCGCTTTCTGCGCCAGGCGGGCGGCTTTCTTACTGCTCGGCATAGCTCAAGATCTCCTGGGTGAAGGCTTCGTATGCCTGGGCGCCCTTGCTGTGCGGATCGAAGCTGAAAATGTCGGTGCGCTCGATCTGAGCTTGGTTGAGGGGTTCGGATTGGGGAATCCAGGTCTTGAAGATCTTCTGCTGCCACTGGGCCAGGGCTGCCATCACCGCCTGGTTAGTGACGGTCTTGCGGCTGTCCATTTTGGTCAGCAGAATCCGCCAGTTCTGGAAGTCTTCGCCTTTGATGATTCCGATGACCTCTAGCAGGTCCACCAGACCGTCGGCCGCCCGGGCCTCCATCTGGCAGGGGATGACGATCAGGTCGGCGGCCGCGATGCCGGTTTCCGTCAGCACCCCTAGCGAAGGCGGGCAGTCCACCACGATGAACTCATAGCGGCCCAGAACCGGCGCCAGCCCCCGCTTGAGCAGCTCCTCGCGTTTGGGGCGCATGTAGAGGTTTTGGGCCACGCGGGCCAGGCGGATGTTGGAGGGCACGATATCGAGTCCGGGCAGATGGGTCGGGTGCAGGACGCGCTGGATGGGCTGGCCGGGATCGCTGAAGAAGTCCCGGAGGGTTGGAGTGGTTTCCTCCAACTCCACCCCCAGGCCGAGCGTGGAGTGGCCTTGAGGGTCCAGATCCACCAGCAAGACCGATTTGCCCATGCGCGCCAGGCAGGCGCCGAGGGCCATGGCGGTGACGGTCTTGCCGGTTCCGCCCTTGTGGGTGGCGATGGCGATGATCCGGGCCATATTATTAAGTGCTAATAAGTATTATCAGGACTTATTATCCAATTCTCCATCCTACCACTTAGCGCTGAACTCTCGGATGACGTCCTCCGGCGACAGGTTCAGATAGATCTCGGTCGTCGTCAGCCGGTCGTGTCCCAGCAGCCGTTGTAGCGCCGGCAGGCTGATGCCTTTCTGGACGGCGGTCACCGAGAAGGTGTGCCGCAGCACATGCGGGGTCACCTTGCGGCTTATCCGGGCTCGGTTGGCCACCCGCTTCAGCAGGCGCTGGATGGTGCGTACGCCCACGCCCAGGGTCTCATGGAGGCTGAAGTGCCCCTCGATGAGCGGTTGAATACGGCTGGAAAGCGGAATCACCCGGCGTTTTGACCGGCAGCCGTAAGGCCCCCCCTTGCCGTAGATCATGATCCGGTGACCCTGCCAGTCCAGGTTGACCCGCTTGAGGTTGGCCAGCTCGGAGACTCGCAGCCCGGTGTCCAACAGGGTCCAGACGACGAGCCGCTCCAGGTGGGTTTGGCAGGCGTGGGCCAGGCGGTTGGCTTCCTCCTGGGTCAGGGGTTCGCGTTTGAACTGGTACGGCATCTTGCTATTAAGTATTGATAACGCTTATAAAGAGTTTACAACCATCCCCCCGGCAAAGCAAGCTCTCTGTCAGCTTGCCCAGCCCGGTTTTTCGCTCGCCGGCGAAGCCGGCCCTGTCGCAGTTAGCTGTGGAAGGCGACCGTCTGACGCAATCCTTCAGGCCGCCGGCCGAGCAAGCCTTTGCTCGGGCGCGGCCCCTCGCGCCGCCCTGTCGCGGTTTTATACGGAAGGCGACAATCCCTACCGGGATTTGTAGGGCCGGCGCTAGAGCGGCTGCTGGGGCACGAGCGGCTGAGGAGGGCCGAGATCTATCTGAACCTGTCGCCGGAGGACGTCATCCGAGAGTTCAGCGCCAAGTGTCAGGTTAGGAGTCACATAATAAGTTTTTATAACGCTTCATAACACTTTATAGGGAGTCTCCGGCGCTCCCTGCGCGCACTTGCGCGGCCCTGAGCGCGCCCGGGCTCCTCACCCGCAGTGTTAGACTGCCAGCAATAATGGTCCGCGTTTTTAGGGTGGCGGTGCCCACCACGGTCCTGGTCTTGGTGGTTTCCGAAGCCTTGCTGCTTTGTTGCAGCTTCCTGCTGGCATGCTTTCTGGTGCTGGAAGTGGATCCCACCATTTTCCTGCTGTACGACGGAGGCCTGGTGCGGATTCTGATGGCGGTGGGCAGCATCATGTGGGCCATGCACTTTCTGGACCTTTACGCCGGCCGCTGGGTACCCTCCCATATCGCCTTGGCGCTGGAGATGGGTCAGGGGTTCGGCTTCGGCTTCCTGGTGCAAGCCCTGCTGACCTACATCAACCAGGAATGGATGCTGCCCCGCTGGGTCATGATAGTGGGCAGCGGTCTGGGACTACCGGCCTTGGTGGCCTGGCGTCTTTTGCACCAGACCGTAATCAGCCGGGCCATTGGCACCCAGCGGGTTTTGTTTGTAGGCTGCAACGCGGTGGTCCAGCAGATCGCCGCCTACCTGGAGCAACACCCGGAAGCGGGCGTGACGAATCTTGGGTATCTGGACGACAACCACCAGCCCGGCACGGTGCTGAACGGAGCCAAGGTGCTGGGCCCTCTCAGCGCCTTGCGCCAGATTGCCGCCGAAACCCAGCCTGACCGCGTGGCGGTGGGACTTAGCGAACGCCGTCAGCGCATGCCGCTTCAGGAGCTGCTGGACCTGCGGTTCTCCGGCGTCCTGATAGAAGAGGCAGCCAGCACTTATGAGGTCGTTTGCGGCCGGGTTTGCACCAAGGAGCTGCGCCCGGCGCAACTGATCTTTTCCGGGGAGTTGGGTCCGCGCCCCGGTTATGTTCGGCTGCAAACTTATTATTCGGCGGCCATCGCGCTGGTGGGCGTGGTGCTGTCGCTGCCCCTGATACTGCTGATAGCTCCGATCATCAAGCTTACCTCGCGAGGCCCGGTTTTTTACCGTCAGACACGGGTGGGGCGTTACGGCCGCCACTTTACGCTTTACAAGCTTCGCTCGATGTACGCCGATGTGGAGGCGCGTACCGGAGCGGTGTGGGCCAGCAAGGACGATCCCCGCGTGACCCCGGTGGGGCGCTGGCTGCGGCGCCTGCGACTGGACGAGCTGCCGCAACTGTTCAATGTGCTCAAAGGCGAGATGTCCCTGGTGGGTCCACGGCCCGAGCGCCCGGAGTTCGTAGAGGTGCTCTCCGGGCAGATTCCCTATTACCGGCAGCGGCACTTCGTCAAACCGGGCATCACCGGCTGGGCTCAGATCAACTACAAATACGGCGAGAGCCTGGAGGACACCATCGTGAAGTTGGAGTACGATCTGTACTACATCAAACACCTCTCGCCGGCGCTGGACGCTTACATCATCTTCCAGACTCTGAAGACCATGCTGCGGCTGCGGGGGGCGCAGTGAAGCGGAGGGCCCTGCTTATAAACCGTTAATATGCCTTATAAAGGCTTATGAAGTGATTGCTAAAACTATACTTGCCCCGGCAGACCATGGGCGAGCTCTAAAGCCCTGCCGCACGCCGGCAAATCTGGTAGGTTTCCGCCGCCACTTGATCCCATCCCCGGCGAAACTGCCCGGCGATGAAATCCGTTTCCCAAGCCCGATTCAACGCCTCATGCAAGGCGGCGGCCAGCGCCTCCGGGTCTTGGGGCGGCGTCAGGATCCCGCAGTTTGAGTTCACTAGCTCCGGAATCCCTCCCACCCGACTGGCCACCACCGGCCGCCCGCAAGCCAGCGCTTCGATCACCACATTCGGACAGCCTTCCGAGTGACTGGGCAGGCAAACCACATCAGCGGCCGCCATCCAACGGGCCACTGCCTCGGGCTTTTGCGGACCCGCGAACCGCACATGGGCGGCCAGCTCCCCGGCGGCTTGCTCCTCAAGCGGCCTGCGCAGCGGTCCCTCGCCGACAAGCACAACCTCGAGCCAGGCGTGCTGAGCCAGCAGCAAGCGGGCCGCCCGCAGCAACTCCCTGACTCCCTTGACCTCCACAAGCCGACCCACGAACAGGACTACCCGGCTTTCGGGTTTCAATCCCAACTCCAGCCGAGCCCGGCTGCGGTCTGCGGGATGGAATACGCCTAGCTCGCAACCGTTAGGGATGCTGTGTGTACGCTCCGCCGCCGCCCCCATCTGAATCGCCAGGCGCCTGAGATCCTCGCTGACGGTGATAAGGAAAGAGGCCCTGCGCAAGGCGCTACGCACCAAGCGGGCGCTTAACGGGTCTCCGGGTAATCGCAAATCCGATCCGCGAGCTCCCAGCACGACCGGGATCCCGAGCCGCCGGGCTGCCCACAGGGCGCCCCAACCCTCCGGGTAGATCCAGTAGGCCAGTACCACGTCCGGCGTGCGCTTCCGCAGCCAAGGCAGCAACTTGCGCCCGCTGAGCAAGCCGTTCACCGGACGGCCCGCCACGGGGAGGGTTCGATACCCCAGGTATTTGGCCTCTACCCCGGCGGGCGAGTAATTCTCATCCACACGGTAGGAGCGATAGCTTCTGGGCTTCAGCCAGTTCCACTCTGGGTACACCGCCACCGGGCAGTAGACTTGAACTTCCGCCAAGCGTGTCAATTCGCGGACGGTCCGGTAGATGAAAATCCCGCGGTGCGGTTCCTGCGGGATTGGGAACAAAGGCGTGATGACCGCGATTTGAAGCATCCGCGCCGCTTATCGGCAGCATAGCGCGGCAGCCGGTATTAGTGTTTGCGGCGGGCTATGACGCGGTGGTGCTCGAAGAAGGCGCGTACTCGCTCGTCAGCGAGCAAGCCGCCAGAGCTTGCATAGAGCTCTGGCCAGTTGCTAGGGCCTGGATGAAGCGTGCTCCAAACGATCAAGCATCGAGAGGGGGGGCGTGAGGATAGAATTAGCGGAAGCGGGCAAAGGCGGCGCCGGAGTCTAGAGAGCGTCGTAAGAAGGGAAGAAGGGAGGAAGCGTCATTGCCCCTATTGCTGACGTTGGCTTTGGTTGTCGTAATGTACCTGTCGCCTGTGGAGCTAATGCCCTCGCTGGCGCCCTACCGGCCAATCCTGGTGCTTTCCATTATTGGATTGCCTGCGGCCTTGATGTCAGGGGTTTTAAATCGCTTCAGTTTTCGTGCGCCGCAGATCTACTTGTTGCCGGTCTTTGCTGGGGTGCTGGCGTTTTCGCTGGTATATCAGGGGTGGTTGGGCGGTGCGTTGCTGGCTTTGGAGGAGTTCGGCCCGGCAATGGCGAGCTTTTTCATGACGGCCATCAGCTTGAGCACGATCCGCCGGCAGAAGAGTTTGGCAGCGACGCTGATAGGGATTGCGATCTACTTAGGGGCGCAAGGCGTTCTGGCTTATCATTACGGCTACCGGGAAGAGCAGTTCGTCGTCTTGACGTGGGAGACGGATGCCGAAGGGGAGCGTCAGAAGACGCTGAGGCGCATTTGTGGACCGGGTTTTTTGAACGATCCCAATGATCTGGCGCAGAATCTGTTGATCGCACTTGTGCTGCTGGGGGCCTTCTGGCGGGAAAGGCGATGGTTGCGCAACTTTGTGCTGCTAGGTTTGCCGGCCGTTTGGCTTCTTTACGGGTTGGTGTTGACACGTTCGCGAGGAGCAGCGGTGGGGCTGGCGGTGATGGTGGCACTGATGATGCGGGACCGCTTAGGCAAAACCGGGGCCACGGTCATCAGTGTGCTGATTGCTCTGGGATTGCTGGGTGCAAATTTCGGAGGGGCTCGCGCTCTCTCAGTTAGGGAAGGATCCATTTCCGGGCGGCTGGAGGCTTGGTCGGCAGGATTGCAGATGCTGAAGAGCTCGCCGTTCTTCGGGGTCGGATACCGGGCTTTCACGGACCATCATGAGATGACCGCACATAACTCCTTCGTGCTTTGTTTTGCCGAAACGGGCATGGTGGGGTATTTCTTCTGGCTGGGGCTGCTGGTGGCTGCGGGGCGGGATTTGGCGGTTCTGGCGGGTCTTTCTGCGAGCGATCCCGCGCAGGCAGAATTACGACGCTGTGCGAGAACGGTACGGCTGGCCTTTTACACGTTTCTGACTACGGCTTGGTTTCTCTCCCGGACGTACATTCCGACCCTGTACTTGTTGGTGGCGATGGGGATCGGGCTCCGGGAGATCGCGCATCGTAACGGGTGGGTCCAACTGCCGGGGTTTGATCGCAAGTGGCTCAGGACCACGGTGTTTTTGCAGGTGATTTCCGTGGCGATGGTTTACTTAACCGTGCGCTTGCGATCGCTGTAGGTAGTCAGGCCGGCGGGAACAACCATGAGATTGTGCGGCGGCAGGGGATGCGCAAGGGCCGAGGGAGTTGGCGTTCCAGTTGGAGGAGCCGATCGCGATCTGCGGGCTCGAGAGCCTTGGTGAATCGCAGCGCCAGCCCATAAACCAGGACTCCCGCGGCTCCTGCTGCGACGGCGCCGGGCAAGGCGGGCAACCTATGGACAAGCGCGAGAGCAACGGCGCCGGTGGAGACGGCGGCCATCAGCAAGCGCAGGAAGCTTCTGCCAGGGAAGCGGGTCCGAAAACCGTGCAAGGCGGCCAGCCAGGCAGCGGCAGCGGCTGCGGTTTGAGAGGCGCTGTTGGCGAAAGCCGCGCCGATAGCCCCGCGAGCCGGGATCAATGCGAAGTCGAGGACGAGGTTGAGTGCGGCCGTGGCAGCCATTACTTTCAATAGGGCGGCTTGCCGATCTGCGGCCACGAGGAGGTGTTGAGCAGGGAGCATCAGCGCCTTGGCGGCAGCGAAAACGGCAAGGACGGCCAGCACCGGGATGGCTTCCAGGAACCGACGCCCGTAAAGAATCCGGATAAGTGGATCGCTCAGGGCAGCGACACCAAAGCCGATGGGGAGCGCAAGCAGAGCCATCAGGCGGAAGGCGGTAACCGTGAGGGTGGCTGCTGCTTCGGCTTCCCTGCCGATGCGGACCATGACGGAGGCGCCGACGGCGCTGACGAATGAGCGGGGAAGCAACAGCAACCTCTGCGTGATGTTGAAGCCTAGCGAGTAAAAGGCCACCTGGCGAATGTCGCTGAAGTGTTTAAGGAAGAACATCTCCGAGCGGTCCCAGACCACCATGTTCAGAGCTTGAAGCAGGCTGGCTTGGGCGCAGAACCTGCGCAAAGAACGCTTGAACTCATCCAGGCGGGCCGCTTGCTCGAGAGTGGGAGTGGAAGACGCAAGTTCGAACAGGCGGCCGACGCGGCGGTTACAGTAGTGCCGACGCAGTAGTAAGTCCGCAGTGCGTTCGACCAGCAAGGCGGCGGCCAGCCCGGGCAGGTCCCAGCCCATGGCGAGGGCCAGCAGGACGCCGGCCAGCCCGATAGCGGCGGAGGCCAAGGAGGCTTTGACGTTAGAGGTGAAATCCTCCATGGCGGTGTTGGCGGCCGAGTACATAGCCATCTGCATGGCAGGTGCGAGGCTCAAGACGGCGAGGGCGGCGTAATAGCGATGCTCTGGGGGAACTTTCCAAGCTATTACCAGAAGGCCCATGGCCACTACCAGCAGGGCCATGAAGGACTGTAAACGGAGGGTCCAGCGCCAGATGGCGCGTGCCATGAAAGCATCGCCGCGTCCCAAGTGTTCGGCCAGGTACTTGCGCGCAGCCAGGGGCACGCCCATGGAGGCGAGGTGGTTGGTGATGTTACAGATAAACAGGACGTAGTTGTAATAGCCGAGCTTGACGGGGCCAAGCAGGCGGGCCACAGCGACAGAGCCGATTAAAGCCGAGGCAATCCCCGCCAGCGTGTCCAGGGTGGCCAGCAAAGAGTTGCGAGCGATGACCTGGGCCGGAGGAGCGACCAAACTGGCAGGCTGCGGGTCCAGGCTCTGATCCGGATCACTCAAGCTGATCCCTCGCCAATGTTTCCGAGCGGGAGGCGCTGTGAAGGCCGATCACAGGTTGATGCTTTCCTGTAGGTCCCACGGGTATTTCGGAGACTCCCCGGATGACGATCTCGGTATCGCCGAGAACGCGGCGCAGCTCAGAGTCCAGCAGAGAGCGACTGGAAGCTGACAGCTCACGCGAGAGGACCAATAGCACCAGGACACGGTCGGGGGATTCCTGGCGGACCTGATACTGGAGGATTTCAGGCAGCTCCTTTAGCAAGTGGACGAAGAAAAGCCCGCTGACGGTGCGCCCGCCGGACAGCTTGATTCGATCGGCGGTACGGCCGTCCACTGACTCCAACAAGGGCAAGCCGCGCCCGCAAGAGCAGGAGTGCGCGGCGAGCTTGCCGGCGTCGCCGATGACGTACCGGATGAAGACGGTACCCAGATTGTGCAGGTCCGTGATGAGGATGTCGCTGGGCTGGTCCGAGGCAACCGCAGCCTCTACGACCAGGTTCTCCACGTTCAGGTGCAGACCTTCGTGTCGCTCGCATTCAGCGCCGATGGACATGAACTCGCGAGAGCCGTAGGTTTCAAAGACGGGCGCCCCGAACGCATCACCCAGATAATGCCGCACGGCAGGCGGGAGAGGCTCGGCAGCGGTGATGACAGCGCGCAGTGAAGGGATCGGGAGTCGGCGGTTCTCCAGGTAACGCGCGAAGCCTAGCAGACTGGAGACATAGCCGACCAGGTAGCGGGGACGGAAGCTACGAGCGTTCTGGTAGGCTTGCTGCCATAGGGTTTCATTTTGAAGCCAGGTTGGAACCGTTAACCGGCGTTCGACTAAGGCCTGCAAGCGAGTCTTCAGGTCAGCCCAACGAGAGTGCGAGGGCAGTGGT
>Ga0272448_1001411_pt1 | contig 32393 bp, 29 predicted proteins | sample YNPCB0191_FD_202220 | JGI IMG/M metagenome (GOLD analysis project Ga0272448, IMG submission 202220) | Hot spring sediment microbial communities from Yellowstone National Park, WY, United States - YNP-CB-019-1 | ecosystem: Environmental > Aquatic > Thermal springs > Hot (42-90C) > Sediment...
TCATGTGGGAACAGAGCAAATGCTGTTTTCAGATGCATGCTGGTTGGCAGGGTGAAATCCCACACATGCACTTTGATTGGTATGGAACAGGACTGTCCACTTGATGACTTGACGATTACCTGTCCTTGGTAGTCGCCAGCAGGAATGTTCTCGGGTGTGTACACGGTTATCCAGACCGGCTGGATGGTCATTGCGGGGACGTCAAACTTCCTCATTTCAAGCAGTGGGTCAGGCCACCATCCGACGTAATCTACATCATACCTCGGTTTGTACGTCCGGACGTACCCTACTAATTCCAGTTTCACGCTCTCTTTCGGTATGATTGCTTCGCCAGGACCCTTGAGGTCGGAAACGCTGACCATGACATCGTGGAGTGGCTTATGTGCCAAAATAAGGACCTGGGCGGACTCGAATTCCTTTCTAGCCATGCTGATCGTTACGGGTTCGCCTGGGTTAACTGCAAGTAATTTGTCTCGGAATACCTTTGTCAATGCATTTTCTGCCGCGAGAACGAAGCCACAGCCTTCCTTATCCAAGCACACGTATAGCAGGCGCGCAATCTCTTTCTCGACATTGTCTAACTTTTGACTCAGCGCCGACCATTCTTCCACGCTCTTGACTGCGGTTCTGGCAGAGGTCGTCAGCCTGGCAATGGATCTTTTCAATGATTCCAGTTGTGCACGGAGTTCTTTGTTTGGCGGTTTTATTCTTGTTATCACCTTGCGGAATTCAGCAAGCCTTGTGAGATTGGGCAGAATATCAACCCGGAGGGGCGCACTCCTGAAAATAATCCGCTCACCTGCCGCTTCCACCAGCGCCAAACTGAGGTCGTGCTTGCCATCCGGAATGTCCATTGAGACCTTCAATTCATGCTGTCCTGGTAAAAGTTCAGTCGTCTTAAGCGGGAAACTTTTACCGTCTATCACACCTTCTGCCCTGAGTCTAATTGGGCCCTTACTGAGGTTTGAGACGTATAGTGTAAGTTGGTGCTTGCCTGGCAGAGATATTTCAGATAGGGGTGCCGAGGCAATGACCGACGAAGCATCGGCGAATGTTATATGTCCGAAGCGCCAGGGTTCATTGAATTCTCGTCCAACGGGTGACCATGTGCTAAATTCGTTTGCCGACAGCGCATGTCGTCCAAAGTTTGCAGCCCATGTTTCGCCGGGTTTAGGGCGCTCCACCCCAAAGGACTTGAAGGGAATGACCACAGCGATGTTCCATCCGTGATTGGAAGTGAGAGGAACAGTCATCCACTTGCCGTCCCAGGATTTTCCGTCCGAGGAATCTCCCCTTGCATCAAACGTCCCACCAGACACGTCAGCGATAAGATGAAGATATGTTTCACCGTCCATCTTCGGATCGAGGAAGAGTTCGACGGATTCATTTCGCCATGCAGGCACGTCACGGCTTTCTGACGCGAGAGACGTAGTCCACTTGAGTTGTTCAGCGCCTGAAAACACGACATACAGGTTGTCGGCGTCGTAGGCCAGACGTAATTCGGTCTGTTGTGCAGGTAATCCGTTGTTGCCAAACTTGATGAAACCTCGAGCACATGGCTGTTGGGTGAAGACCTCGTACGGAATGGGAATGGTTTGCGCCCCACATTGGACTCTTAAGACGTGCGATGACCGAGGCACGTAGCGGACGGTTGCAATTGGTGGGGTGAAGACACCTTCGGCGTTTGCTAAGGCTGTGATTGTCAGGATAATCAACGATATGGCTAATCTTTTACAAGACATGGCAGTTTCTTCTTTCTTTGCTATGAAAACTCCCAGATTGGTTGCCACAGTTTACCAAAAGAACTTCGAGACCGCAAACCGAAGACAAATGCATCAATTTCGATCCACGGTACTGTTATGGATTTCCTCATTATATGCATGGGTCGGCGTTGACATGCTGGGGGTTGCCACTTATCATAAGAGGAGCATTACCAGCCAATATTGTCAAGGAGGATTTGATGAAAGGCTACGCCGAAAAGGATGTTTGCACCGGCACAATCAGTGTCGCCGGCATGGCATCTGCGGTTTTCTTTGCTGGTCTGATGATAGCGTGTTCTCGTATCTCGTTCCACTTGTGGTTTACGCCGGTGCCCATCACGCTGCAGGTCTTAGGCATGATCTTGTCTGGGCTGGTCCTTGGTAGCCGGCTTGGAGCGCTGAGCCAGACGTACTATGTGCTTGCTGGTGCGGCGGGTCTGCCTATATTCGCGGAAGGCAAGGCTGGAATAGCCGCCTTGCTGGGACCAACCGGTGGATACATTGTGGGCTTTGTGGTCGGGGCATACGTCACCGGCTTGATATTCGAAAGGTTCAATGCTAGTTCGCGCGTTTGTGCTGTCGTGTCGGGTTTGGGTGGATTAGCAGCACTGTATGCTCTAGGAGTTACCTGGCTTGCGGTGTGGATGTGTTTCGGCGGGAAAGGCGATTTCTTAGTGACTCTCAGAAGTGCGTTGCAGTTAGGAGTCATGCCTTTCATCGGCGTTGACCTCATAAAGGCGGTCATTGCCTCTGGAATCGCGCTTGGTGTTTCTCCGATTCCTGGCTTGGCAAAGGGTTTTTCTTTTGTTCGGAAGTGCAATCAAGAGAAATAGTACATTGAGAAAGAAGTATTTTCGATGGCGGACATGTTGGTTAGTTTGCTTAAGTTGCCAGAAGTTGAGGATGATGTCGAACGGCTGCGGGCAGAAGGGATAATAATCCGGCGCGCACGCGCTCTTGAGCGATCCGTGGTCCGACGCTACATGCTTGACAGATGGTCGGAGACTTGGGCTGATGAGGCAGATACGGCATTTTCTTTTCAGCCACCCAGTATTTACTTAGCCACACATGAAAAGAAGATCATCGGGTTCGGTTGCTATGAATGCACATGCCGCAATTTCTTCGGTCCGACGGGAGTAAATGAGGAGTATCGAGGCAGGGGCATTGGGAGAGTCCTGCTAGTTCAGTGTCTCATGGCGATGCGTGAAATGGGATATGCTTACGCAATAATCGGAGGCGTCGGTCCAGTCGAGTTCTATTCGCGGACTGTGGGCGCAGTGCTTATTCCGGACAGCACGCCAGGCATATACACCGATATGTTAGAACGGTAGCCTGGCGAACTACTTAAAATTCCCTATTGACAGTTGGCTTTTTTGCCGATTTAGTAGATGAAAGCGAACACTTGTCTTAGGGGAGACATGTATGACCGTCGGCGACATTGCAAGACGTGATGTCCGCACTGCAAGTACCGATACCTCTCTGGAGGCAATTGTTGGATTACTTGCCGAATCAGGAAGCAATGGAGTTCCAGTTACCGACGCAGAAGGGCGGCTAATAGGCATAGTTACGGAACACGATGTGATTCGGGTTATCGTGCCGGCTTACGAACTTGGGAAACCGGAGGAGTCGAGCAAAATAGACCTTGACTTCTTGCTTGCCGCCCGTGTTGATCAAGTACGTGACAGGCCAGCGTCCTCCATGATGACCACCAACGTGATAAGCCTCGAGGAACACGAACCTCTATTCAGAGCGACGTCTATGATGTTGCTAAAGAAACTTAAGGTAGTGCCAGTTACTCGCGACGGTGTCTTCGTGGGTATTGTTAGCAGAATAGACATTGCTCAGGCGCTGCTTGGCGTGCGTATCTAGTACGGCAACGCGATTCGCATACGCTGTTTCAAACACACCGGCGGTATCCTCAAGATGCTTCGCTGGCTCCGCTTTCCGCGGTAGACGGGGCTGCCTCCTTAGTCTCCTCTTCGGCCTCAGGTGCGGCTACCTCCTCCACGTGCACGACAGGCATCCTCACTGTAGCCACGATGATATCCGGCGGCGGTCCCAGCACTTCGACATCTTCTGGCACTTTGAGTTCGCCGACATGGATTGATTGCCCAAGTTGAAGGTGCGACACGTCTGCATCAATATGAGACGGAATATGTTCGGGCAGTGCTTTGACTTCCAGTTCGCGAATGAAATGCTCGAGTATGCCGCCTTGTTTGGTACCAGGGGCCTCTCCGACCAGGACAATCGGCACGGAGGCATGAACAGGTTCGTTCATCGAGACCCTATGGAAGTCTATGTGTAGAATCTTCTTGGTGATTGGGTCGCGCTGAATCTCTTGGATGAGCACTGGATGTGCTTTCGAGGCTTTACCATCCAACTTAAGTTCTATGAGTGAAAGACGACCACCTGGCGACTTCAGTATCTGCTCTACTTCCTCGAGGGGTACCTCGATTGACTTGGATTGGAGCTCCCTGCCGTAAACGGTCGCAGGGATCTTCCCCTCTCGCCGGAGTTTCTTTGTATAACTCTTCATTAGGTTCTTTCTTGTATGCGCAGAGAGCTGCAATCTTGTCATATTTCTTGCTCCAAACCGAGATTTTGAAGCCGCAATGAGTATAAGCCGCGGCATCGCCTTGTAGTATACCGAACAAAGTCGTCTGCGTCAAGTTTTGCCAAACAATGAGATCTCCTGGGCATTGTGAAAGATGGCACTTACATCCCGCTCCATGCAGGAGTAACGCAAGTGATGAGCGCGGCCACAGATAGGACCAACATTCCTGCAGAAATAAACAGGGGCAGAAAGCGCTTGGCAGAGTGAGGGAGTAGGTAACCGATACCGACAATCCAGAAGAAAGAGATTGGCAGGAGCGCTGGGTGGAGATATCTGCCCTGTGCTTGGAAGTACCTGAAATTGAAGGCAATGAAGGCTAGCGTCACAAGCATTATCACGGTGATGTAGACGCGTATCATTCCCCGGATGAGAGTCCCTTTCTCTTGGAGTGTGCTTGCCTCTCGGAGTGCGCCGATACCCGCGGCGATAGTCAGCACACCAAGAATTGTGTACACCCACCACGGCATGAATACATTCATGTGACCGAATACTCCCCAGAAACTCGCAAAGGTCCATCCGGCGACAAGGAGAATATACATCCCCAGGCTGAAGCCGCGTTCCTCGAGCCAATACTCCGGCCTAGCCGTGTGGCTGAACGTTTTCGCAAATATCGAGGCGGCGAGGGGGTCACCGTAAACGGCGTAATTCCGAATGAACCACCACCCACTTAGCACGGATGCAATAAGGAGTGTGAGAGCGACATGCCTTAACTTTTCAGACGTCGGAGCTTTGCTAGCATATAACAACGCTACTAGACCAATGGGAAGCAAGAGTATGCAGGTTGTTTTTGTGATAAGACCAAGCCCTATGACTACTCCCAAGAAAAGAGTTTCCTTCAATCGAACGCCATATAACATAGACCGGCTTATGAGAAGTATCCCTGTGTCAAAGAACAATTCCGTCAATATGTCGTTGCTTACGGAACTACTAATCGCAATCCGCATTGGTAGGAAAGCAACAAACGAAGCAACGCTGGTTGCAACTTCGGGACGGTCTGGCGCTGTTCTTCTTACCGCCGCATAGCAAACCAGGACACCGAGTGCGCCAAGGATAATTGATAGGAGCCGCGCTCCAACTTCGGGGTGCTGGATTCCTGCGAGTTTTGCACCAGCGTAAAACGGCAGGGAAAGGAGGTAATACAATGGTGGCTGGTGTGCTTCGTAGGTCACGCCTTCGGAGAGGACCGGCAATTTGTGTCGAGCCGCCACAAACCGAACATATTCGCCGTGTGCCTCTTCATCCGGAGCCATCCCGTACGGTGTGAAGTGGCAGTATAGGATTGCAAGCACAAAATACAGTGCTACTATGACCGATAATGTAAGATGCTCACGATTGATTCTTGCGAAATTCATAAATGCCAACGTTGTGGATAGTGTCTAAGTGTGCCATTCGACCGCTTTCGATTGCCTCGTAGAGGAGGCGACGGTGTCCTTCGGTGCTACCTCCGGCAATGCGCCAATTTATCATGGCATGAGTGTAGCCGTGGTTCATCAGCCAGTCAATGAGATCGTCTCCATTCTTTAATTGATTATATGGGATAATCTCGTGGTGTCCTGGGTTTCCCCAGATGTATTCACGGTCCAGGTAGAATCCACGCACTTCGTCATATAGTACGATGCGTGCATTAGGTGGCGTATTTTCATTTATGCTTTTCTCAGCGGCATAAATGCTGAGCGTACGGCTCAGGTATTCGTCAGCCGATTCCAATCCCAATACGACACGTCCGCAGTCGTATTCCGCAATAGTACCTGTAAAAGCGCCGATGACTACGCAGAGAATCAGGAGCAAGACAGCGAAATATCGAGCAATGCGCCATTCGGTGATTGCGTAGGACGCAGAACTTCCTGCGGCGATGCATAGCAAGGGGATGACCGACAGTAGGTATCGCGAACTCTGCATGAGGAAAAACCAGCACACTGTGAAGATTGCCGCGACCAGTAGCGATTTAACCACTGGTTTGGTTAGGGAGCGCTGGAACGCCAGTATGCCTAAGAACCCAAGGAATGCTGGTCCGATTAGCCCAAACAGGACGACAGCGCCTTTGTCGTAAAACTCAGACCCTATCATGGTAATATTCCATGGAAGCATGACAAATTGCCCTAAGCCGCGTCCCATTCCAAACTCAAGTTGTGCATTACGGTAGGAATGTGCTGCTTCCGAACTCCAGTATTTGCCGCCAAAGATGTTGTACAGGAACGGGTATACAGGATTGCCAGTGTAGACGTACGTTTTGATGTACCAAGGGGACCCGACGACAAGAGCGACCATACACAGGAGGGATGAGGCATGCAGTGCCGTTTTTACACCATTTCGGCGCAGGGCTGCTATGAAAACCCATGCGCATAGGGTGACGACAGGTATGATAGCGAGCGCCTTGGTGCCCAGAGCGAAGCCTCCCATTAGACCTGCCATTATCAGCCATGGATTGGAGAATTCTTTCTCCCAATTCAGCAGAGCATAGACTGCAAGGAGGATATAGGCGGCGGTGGTAAGGTCGGCATAGGCAATGCCGGCTTCCCAGACGTTAAGGGGCACACAAATGAAGATTAGCGCACCGAGCGTTCCGGCGAGTGGGTTTACGTGTCGCCTGCAGATGCATAAGATGCCTAATGCTCCGATGACATACATTGCGTAGTGGAAAAGTTTCGCGAGTGCTGTACTCCCAAATCCGAGACCTACCGTATAGAGCATCTCGGTAAGGAACGGAAAATTGGAGTGGGAGATGAATGGGACATAAAATATGCTGTGGTGCCGCAGGTACATCTTTGGTACAGCGAGGTGATAGGCAAGTCCGTCCCAATCACTAATGGATGGAGGAGCAAGCGCGGCGACTAATGCAAGTCCTGCCACTACGAGTGAAGACCCGATTGTTAGCAAGTCCCATAATCCAATATTTCTAGCGGACAAATGCTTCAACCCGTTGATGGTGTCGCGCAACGCGGAGAATGATTGGCGGAAACATATGAGTCCCATCAAGGCAAGAACAATAGCGATCGCCCACCAATATAAGAGTTTCGAGATACCTGCTGCAAGCACAAGATAAGCGAATGTTCCAAGCCCTAGTGCCGTACTGAAGAGCCAACATTCCAGCGGGCTACAAGTGGTTACCTTGATGATCAGGAGCAATCTCCTACCGAGAGACGCAGTTATTAGGATTATCAGGAGGAAAACCGGAATAGAAAGAATGGGGCAGGGTGATGATTGCATGGTCAGCGGCTCTTACTTTCTTGTAAATCGAGCACTTCTGTCGTCACTTGCCATCCAGAGTTCGTCTGCTTCATCAGGACTTTTCGTATGTACCTTCCCCAACAGCCAGCATGAAAAATTGGCGTATTCTGCACCGTAACATGGTTTGGGGGCATCAAGTGGCTGTGCCCCCCTAGAATCAGGTCAATTCCCGGCACGTTCTCAGCAAGTTTTATATCCATGTCGATTCCTATGTGGGTAAGTGCCACTACGATATCGCTTGAGTCCCTAAGTTTGGGTACCACCCGCTTTGCAGTTTCAATGGGATCATCGAAAATGTAGGGGCTCACTCTGCTTGCAAACATGTCCTGCGTGATCATCGGAACTGTCAATCCAAATACGGCAACCTTCAAGTCGCATACTGCGAGCGTAATGCTTCCAATGACGGGTAATTGTTGGGATGGGTCTTTGCACTTTAGGTTTGCTGAAAGTACCGGGAATCTAGCGAGTGAAACTTTGGACTTGAGACCCGAAGCGAGAAAGTGAAACTCACGGTTGCCCATCGCCATGGCGTCATATGCGACATCGCTCATTACTTTTAGGATAGGTTCGCCGCCCGGTCGAAAGTATATGTTACCTGAGGTGGCAGCGTCGCCTGAATCGAGAAGTATGCTCCCTTGACTTAGTTGTTTCTCCGAATGTATTCTTTCTGCCGCGGCGGGTGTAATCTTTCCGTGCAGGTCACTTGTGTGCAAGATGGTCAGATCGCCCATGTCCTTACTCAGCCTGTTCTAGTTGACGCAAGTAACTCTGGACTGCTGATTCCCATTTGCCTTGAGCACGAAGGATCATTTCTATAACTTCGCGGACTGCTCCATCACCTCCCGGAAGCATGGTCACATAATCTGCCTGGGACTTAAGTTCTGCTGCCCCACTAGCGACCGCAAAGCGTACGCCGCTTTCTCGAAAGCCTGGGATATCGTTTATGTCATCCCCTATGAAAGCGATTTCCTCTTTTGTAATTCTATGTTTTTCCCGTATCTCTTTGATTGCCTTGCCTTTGTCACGACACCCCTGAAAAATCATTGAGACATGAAGTTCCTTTGCCCTTCGTTCGACTGCATGAGATTCACGTCCTGTGACAATGGCTGTGAGCAACCCTGCATGTTGACATAAGGTAATCGCAAGCCCATCGGCAATGTTGAATATCTTCAATTCATCGCCTAATTCAGAGTAGAGAACTTCGCCCCTGGTAAGCGTGCCGTCCACATCAATTGCTAACAACTTGACTTGTCGGAGTATCTCTTCGTTCACTACACTATGCCCGCTTCAAACAGATCTTTCAGCATGAGCATTCCTATGGGTCTGAAATCATCGTCCAGCACCGGGAGCTCACCTATCTTGTAAACTTCTAGAATGCGCATCCCTTCGGTTGCTAATTGGTCTGCCCTTATGTACCTTGGGTTCTTGGTCATTATTTCCGAGGCTTTCTTGTAAAGGCACCTCTCATCTGCCAGCATATGCCTCCGGACATCGCCGTCTGTGATTATGCCGACGAGTTTGCGTTCGGCATTGACTACGTTTGCTGCGCCTGCCCCTGCGCGTGTGATGGCAAACAGCACCTCGCGGACGATCTCGTCTTCATCCACGATGGCAACCCGGTCGCCAGTCCTCATCACGTCGCCCACACGAAGTGTCAATCTGCGACCAAGAGCACCGCCTGGATGCAGCAGCGCGTAATCTTCGCGCGTAAACTTACGTGCTTCCATCGCACAGAGTGCGAGAGCATCGCCGAGCGCCAGCATAGCCGTAGTACTCGCCGTAGGTGCAAGCCCGAGAGGGCACGCTTCTTTTTCAACAGAGGCATCGAGGACTACGTCGCTGTGTTTTGCAAGCGCGGAATCTGCTCTGCCGACGACTGAGATCAACTTTGCTCCGATGCGTTTTATAATTGGCACGATGGACATTATCTCGTCTGTCTCGCCGCTGTTGGACAAAGCAATAACCACGTCCTGACTGGTTACCATGCCAATGTCACCGTGGACTCCTTCTGCAGGATGGAGGAACAGAGCAGGGCTACCCGTGCTAGCAAGCGTTCCGGCAATCTTTCTACCGATTGCGCCAGACTTGCCCATCCCCGTGACGACAACCCGCCCTTTGCACTTGAGGATCAGATCAACTGCTTCAGTAAAGTGCTCGTCCAGACGTTCTTTGAGGGAAAGGATTGCGTTGGCTTCGGTGTCGAGAACTTCTTTCGCTCGTTCGAGCATGCCATACCTCCACGCGGGATACTGAACAGACTTACACCGTTTCGCATCAGGATTATATCAAGATAGGTGGACGTCCGCAAGGAAGACCATCCAGAGGTTACTGTCTCGTTCTCATCACTGCGCTTACTGCGTTTAAATTGGCGACCTCGTAGGCGGGAGTATGATGCACAGCAAAAGGGCGATTAAGCCGGTCAACGCGGTCAGCGCAAAAACAGCCTCATGTGAAAGGAACTGGACGACGAGTCCTCCAAGTACGGGATAAAGCAACGAAGGGACATTTGCAGTATTCATTAGCCCGATGAAACCACGCCTTTCTTCTGGCGAGGAGATCTCCAGTAGGAAGTTTGTCATACCTATCCATGCGCATCCGACGAGACCACCTAACAGGAGGAACACGATTCCAAACGTCCATCCCGGCGCATTCCTCATCATGAGCGCCGAGACGGGTGTGAGTACCGCAAGAATGACAGCGATCATGATAGCCGATTTAGGTCCCCGATGGTCACTGATTTGACCAGTAATGAGCGCAGAGAGAATACTACCCGCCGTCTGCACAAACAGAAAGGCACCCACCATTCCCCCACCAATTCGTGCGACTTTCTCGGCGTACAGTATGTAAAAGGGAAGAGAGAGACCATTCATGCCCACCAATAGTTGGATGGCTATGAGCAGTTTCAACTGTGAATGTTGGCGGAATGCCTTGCCGAGTTTGCCCAGATACTCCCAGAATCCGCCGTTGTGATTCTCGATAGGACCTTCGGGCTCAAGGACACACGCAAGGCTTATCAGACTCAGCCAGTAAAACATGGCGGATACAGCCATTAAGAAAGCATAGTTCGTTGGGTAGGCGGGGCCGTGCGGTCCGAGTGTCCATTTCACGAGCCAGGCGGCCATCATGGCAAGTAACCCTCCGACTACTTGCATCAGTCCGAATAGTCGGCCCCTGAGCCTCTCCGGAATTGTCTTCGCCACAAGGTCGGTCCAAGGAACACCTGCGCCACCTTCGGAAAACCAGAAAGCCGTGTAAAAAAGGATGAATCCGGTCAACATCAAGCCTGCGTTCTTTGGCCCAGAAACAAACAAAATGAGTGCAAAAAATGTGATGGCGACACGGGAAACCGCGGCAACCTTTATGAGGAACGACTTGTGTTGCTTCCTGCCGCTGAGATAGTGCGCAGTCCATAATTGAGGAATGAAGATACCCGCAGGTCGGATCGCAATCAATGTTCCGATGACCAGTGGAGAACTTGTCAGCGTCGCAAGGAAGGCGGGCAGGACAGTGGACGCATCCATGAATGCCAGGCCGCAAAAATAGAAGATGGCATCCATGGCGAGCAGGCGAAAATTCCGTTTAACCGCATGGAAGCCAGGTGGTGATGGTTCTAAACCTGCTCCTAGTGGGTAGTGTGACACTGCTCTTACATCTCCCTGAGTCGGCGAATGCGGTCTTCAATGGGGGGATGGGTGCTGAATAGTGAGTTTAGCCAGCCGCGATAATCACGGAGCGGGTTGTAGATGTACATGTGAGCAGTTGCTTTGTTCGCTGCTTCAAGTGGTTCAGGATCGGCGGCAATTTTCTCCAGAGCACTTGCCAACCCCTCGGGATAGCGGGTTAGTAATGCACCTTGGGCGTCGGCAAGGTATTCCCTTCTTCGAGAGAGCGCCAGTTGCATTAGGCTGGCAATTAGTGGAGCAAGCAGTGCCGCTGCAAGCACGATTACAAGCACAAATGGGCTGAACGCGCCCCGTCCTCTGCGGTCACGCCCCGCGTCTAGCCACATGGTTCTGCGCATCCAGTCAGCAAGCAAAACGATCGTGCCTGCCAAGACTGCAGCCAGTGTCATCAGTCTTATGTCGTATGCCTTAATGTGAGCCATCTCGTGCGCTAGAACGCCTTCGATTTCCGCACGGTTCAACTTTTGAATAAGCCCCGTGGTCACGCATATAACGGCATTTTCCGGGTTGCGTCCGGTGGCAAAAGCGTTGGGTGCAGTGTCGTCAATTATATAAAGCCTAGGGGTGGGAATTCCGGCTGCTATTGCGAGCCCTTCCACGGAATTTATAAGGAATGCGTTTTCCTCGCGCGTAGCTGGTCGTGCCTGCGATATGCCCAACACAATCTTGTCGCTTTGGTAGTAACTTATAGTACTAGTTGCAATTGCAAACACCACAGCAAGAGGGAACAGTTCAGGCGCACCTGTGTACTCGGCTAAAGCGTATCCTAATAAGCCAATAAGGACAATGAACGCAAAGATGATAAAGTATGATCTCCTCACATTTGAAGAAATTTGTTCGTACATCTACCTGTCCTACGCTAAACGCATAGAGAACTAAATCCAAGTAAATCCGGACTTCTCCACATTTCGGTGTGCTACATTCGACGCTAGAACTGCACCTTGACAGGCTCGCGAGCCGCCTCTTCCATCGGGAAGTAATCCCGCTCGGTGAAGCCAAAGAGTGCGGCAAAGAAGTTGGCCGGAAATGATTGGATCAGGGTGTTATAGGCCATCACACTGTCATTATAGAATTGGCGGGCATATGCAATCTTGCTTTCCGTACCGGAAAGTTCTTCCTGGAGCATTTTGAAATTCTCGTTAGCCTTCAATTCTGGATAAGCCTCTGCGACAGCGAAGAGACTCTTAAGCGCCTGGGCTATCATGTTTTGAGCTTGACCTTGCTCAGCGACTGTTTGTGCCTGAGCCATCGCCGCGCGGGCTTCTGTGACTTTCGTGAAGACTTCCTTTTCATGCGCCGCGTATCCCTTGACAGTCTCCACTAAGTTGGGGATTAAGTCGTACCGTCTGCGAAGTTGGACGTCGATTTGCGACCAAGCGTTATTTATCCTATTGCGCAGTACGATGAGCCGGTTATAGAGGTAAATCAACCAGAGGACGAAAATTGCTGCGATTCCCAGAATCACAACCAACGCAATCGTAGCAGTTGCTAGCATTCGGATCCTCTCCTTTCCCGGATTCACGCTAAAATTGGAATCCGTCCCACAAATCTAGCAAGCAAACCTCAAACCTAGTGGGATGCTTGCCTATTATCCGCGCTTCTACCAGTGACGTCAAGTCAAGCGCCGGGTGAGTGCCTTCATTCGCACGAAAAGCCAATCATGGCGGCTACAGGAGATGGGTTCTCTGATATTGGTGACTTCTTAACAAGAAGCACGCAGATTATCGGCAAATCAGGTAACGATGCGCAGGGCTTTTAGTATGGAGAGTCGCATGCTAGGATGCAGGCTTATGGGATATGGCGATATAAAATTCGGGTTCGTCCAGAATTTCGATATTCACAAAGCCCATACGCTCTAGCAAATCCCTCATTTGTTCAGGAGTCGGCACACGATCTTCCGCAACAATTGAGCCTGTCTCACTGTGTAGTTTGTTAACCGCTTCGCGTCCTATTGGGTGCGAGATCACAAGTGTTCCTCCCGGGCGGAGGACCCTTTGGAGTTCTCTCAGCGCCGATTCCTTGTCTTCGAAATGTGGGAAGACAGCATTGCACATTACCGTATCAAAACTGTTGTCTGGTACAGTCAGGTTATGAGCATCCATTACTTGTAACTCTACATTGGCGGGGAACCCTTTGGATTTCGCCACTGCTATCATATCCGGGGATATGTCAATTGCCAGGACGTAGCCCTCTTTGCCAATTGCTTTGAGTATGAAAGGTATGAGGACTCCAGTGCCTGTACCAACATCAAGTATGCGACAACCTGGTGATATGCGACTCATTGAAACGACCCGCTCAAGGCGCTGGCTCAAGTCCGCAGGCGCGGACTTTTCCCACTCGGGCGCAAGTTGGTCGAAGAATTGCTTCCTATCCATTTTCGGTTTTGCCTGCCTCGACAATGCTTGCCTGTAGTTTTTTCTTTTTCGGTGAGAAAACAGTTGCTGTAATAAATATTATGCTGGAGACTACAATTATCAAAGCACCTGTGGGGAGGTTGAGAATGCACGAGAGTGCCAGACCTACCCAGCCAGATAATATGCCGAAAGTAACCGCCAAAAGGAACATGTTCTTGAGGTTGCGTGCGATTTGATATGCTGCTGCTGCCGGGTTAATCACGAGGCTAAAGACAAGGAGCCCTCCGATAGCGCTTAGAGACGTGGTGATTGCCAGCCCACTTGCCACCAATAAGCCATAGAATACAGCGGTTGCTGGAACACCGCAGGCTAAGGCTAGTTCACGGCTGAACATGACTGCTTCGATTTCTTTGTAGAAAAGTTTGAGGAGTACGAGAATTCCAAGAGCGACTCCTGCCATAAGAAGGAGGTTCGTCCTAGTGACCGTGAGTATACTCCCCCAGAGCAGGCTGAGCGCCTCTGTCTTTGGACCCGGTACGAGGGCCAGTAGCAAGAACGAAAGTCCAAGTGATGAAGAAAAAACAACACCCATGGCAGTGTCTGGGTCAAACTCACCCCTGTCTGCTATTGGCCCCAGTGCTCCTGCCGCGGCAAGGCTGAAAAGCATTGCGGTTGCGAGGGGATTCCAGCCAATCACTAGACCCAGGAGTGCCCCTGCAAACGCGGAGTGCGACATGCATACGCCAATGAATGAGAGGCGCATCGTGACTACCAGTACACCTATCAATGCACACGAAATGCCCGCGAACAAAGTCGCCAGCACCGCATTCTGCATGAATTGATCTCGTAACATATCCATATTAGGCATTTTCTTTCGTCTTGAGGTAATCAAGACATTCTGGACTGCGAGTACTCCCGCACAAATTCTTCACGCGCCCATGTGCCAAGTATCCTACCTTTGTCCATGACTGCAATGCTGTCGCAGACATCTGCTAGAAAATCGGCTTCATGGGATACAATGATCGTGGTGAGTGCCCTTTCACTATGTATCTTCTCGATAATCTTGCCCAGCCTGCTCCTGAATTCCCAGTCAATTGAGTTTGTTGGTTCGTCCAAAAGGAGCAAACTGGGTTCCTGAGCAATTGCTCTCGCAATCGAGATGCGCTGCTGCTCTCCTCCGGAGATTTCGCCATATAGCCGGTCCGCCAGATGCAACACCTCGAGTAATTCCATGGCAGTGGTAGCCGCATTGATGTCGCGCGTGTTAGGTTGTTTGAGTAAACCAATTTTCCCAAAGCGACCCATCATTACGACATCAAATGCCGTGATAGGCATTCGCGGGTCCACTTTTATGTTCTGAGGGACGTATGCAGTTTGCTTGCGGATTTCCGTGAAAGACTCGTTATTCAGCCGTCTGCCAAGTACACAAACCGAACCGCGGGCTGGTCTCAGTAGACCATTGATCACCTTGAGGAGCGTCGTTTTGCCTGCTCCGTTGTGTCCGAAGATTCCCAGAAGGCTTCCCGAGGGCACGCAAAGAGACACGTTATTGAGAGCCGGTTTTCCCCGGTAGGCAAGGTATATGTTTTGGAGATCAACAGCGTTCATGGCGACAGCGTTTGATTGGCGTGGTCGGTCAGCGCGGTTATCACCCGCCTGACATTGTCACGAAGGCACTTTTCCCAGGTGTCTGTGTCTTTGAATCCGCCGGGAAAATTAGAGAGTACCGCGCGCTTCACGCCGAGTGCCTCCGCAATTTGCTTTCCTGCTGCAGGTCCGCTTTGTAAATTGTCAACGACAAGCCGCACATTTGCCTTTTTCCCGATCTCGATAAGGTGGTGGAGCACATTGGGCGTGAACTCCTCGGGTCTTCCGTACGAAGCCACAACGTTCAACCCCATCCATCTAAGCAGCGGAGTGAGCTGGTCCGAACAAATCACTGGAGTTCCGCGGCACTTGGAACTCGTCAAATCTTGCAACAGTGCTCGGCTTACGGTATCAATCCTTGCGCTCAGGTCCGCGAAACTCTTCTCATACTCGGAGCGATGGGTTCCATCTATCCTTGATAACTCGCGGCAAATGATCAGCGCAGCATTTTTGTAGTTTTCAGGCACTAACCAGTTGCCTTTGACTCGAACTGCAAAAGCCTCGTGCCCACGTGACCGGCGCAGAAGAGTTGGTGGGAGATGTTCGAACCCATGGTAGAAGAGGACTCGGCTGCGCGACATCTGTCTGACATCTCCAGGGCGGAGGTCGTAGTGCCCTGGACAACTGCCGGGGGGAATCATCACATTTACATCTACCAAACTCCCGCCAATGTCTTTTACGCTACTTTCAATTAGGCTGGTGCTGGCAAGAACTTGGATCCGATTGTCTGTGGTATTCGTGCAAGAACATAAGAATGCAACTTGCAAAATACCAAGCAGGGCAATGGCTATGATGTGTGTTTCCTTGCGCATTCTGGTTTCCTTAGGGTGACGACCGCCCGTCGCTGAGCAGGACAATAACTCCTTTCCTATTGTACGGATACCACTCTTTTTTGGGTACAGGAAGCATGCGATTACCTGAAGCCACCCATCCGGGATCTCCACCTGGTCCGACGCTCCATATTGCCCACAGCACGGGAGGATCAGCGGCATACGTCTTGCCGCCATCGAAAACACAGTACCCACCGCCCTTGCGGTAGTAAAGAACACATTCCTGATTACTTGTAGGGTAATCTCGTGGTATCCACATGCCAAACTCGGTTTTTGTATTGTTGCTGTACCCCCAGTTTATGGCGATATACTTGTACTTTCTGCCTTCCCTATTCTGACTGTCAGTCGTATAGTTGAAAGGGTCTAAAGTGACCTTCTCGCTGAGATAGCCGTAGTTGGTAAGTTCCCGTGGGACCTCGTAATAGTCGATTTGAGCATTATTCATGCAAGATGATCGGACTGGCGGCAGCCCCGCCCAGTCTAAACGATACATTTTGATCGCCAGTGCTATTTGGTTCAGGTCGGCATGGACTCTGGCAACTTTTGCGTGCAACCTGGCGGTAGTGTAGGCTGGGAACAACAGCCCAGCCAGTATGGCGATTACTGCGGTGACCACAATAATCTCGATTAGCGATAAGCCAGTGTTGTTCTTGTTTACCATCTTTTCGTGTCTAATCTAAGGTGGAAACGTCTTGTTCGCTGGAAAGCAAGATGACTGTTGAATCCCCGTCTCTTTTTGCTACTCCGGTAACGCCTACCATGGTGCCCGGTGAAGGAAATTGAAAGCCGTTTGAGTCAACAAGCACATTCTCTCCAAGGTCGACTTCGATTTCGTATATTCCGTCGCCTAGGTATCTGACTACCTTTCCGACACTGCGTACGAGCATTCCGTAGACATCGAGACCATATTCACCCTTCAGTACCCTGCCATTTACAAGCAGGGGCCTGGCTTGCCCGCTTCCGCAGATTGAAACATACCCTGAGGTGGCGTCTATGGCTTTCTCGGATCCGTCCGAGACAACAACTCCTTGGACGGCTACAACATCTCCAGGGCTGACCGGGTGGCCGCTAAATACTTTGATGCCTCCGGAGCGCCCCTGGTCTTGAATGTAGAAGTAACTGCCATATGAGCGTGAGACCACTTTGTCAACCAGGGCGATTCTCGTTCCATCTTCGCAATCTCTCACTGCGCGACAGTAATCCAAGGCACGCGCGATGTCTTCGTATTTCTTAACCCACACCCTATAGCCCTCAGTATAGGGCTCAGTTGTATCCTCTTGGTCAAAAATACCTACGACGTTCAACTTACCTTGAGGTTGTGGGTTTGTGCTAAAGTTTCCCATTGCCGAAAGTAGCATGCCCACCGAGCCTGTGGGATCGCTTATGGTTAGCAGGGAATTATTACCCCAGGTTCCGCCTGTGATCTGCACTCCGTGTAGCATCACATACCTGGTCTGGTAACGCTCGCCTCCGCCGGCACGAGTTTGATCAAAGTAATTGCAGTGTGAGATGGAGGGTATTAGGGCAGGATCTGGAAGACCAACATGTTCCAGGACCTCAACGTGAAAAACCAATTCCGGAAGCGCTGAGTGTCTGTGGTTTATGACGACTTTCCCTCTTCCTGCGTCTGCTAGGAAACCAGTTATTCGCAGGCGATCTCCTGCCTGGAAGTCAACGTAATCGGTCGTTCTGTAGTAACTCCAAAGAGTGCCGTAGAACCATGAACCTGCCCAGGCTTGTATGCCGCCCCGATCACTGGTGTCGTCTTGGAGAAACACTGTATATTGGCTAGCAGGATTTAAGATCTCACTGACACCAGCGAGTGCGATTCCTTCAACTGTCACCTTGTTGTTTGGGTCCTCGTAACTCGCATTGACCTTAGGGTGCGTTCCGAAGCCAACGGAATCGACGGCTTCATAGTCCCACATAGTATCCGCGAGGCAATTCGGTATTGTGAGCCCAAGAATGCAAACAATTAGAAGCGCGAATCTTTTCATTCCAAACACCCTTTCTTACCTTGCCAAGTGGTTGGTAGCAAGTTTTTCAGACTCGTGTTACTCCTTTGCGAAAACAAAATTGGCTAAACCAGACTTTCTCCGGTGGTGGTGCACACCAATTTACCATGTTTCACGCCGCGCACACTAACAATCTTGTCCGCAATCCTGCGCACCTGCTCAGATTTGCCTTTGACAATGATGACCTCGAGGCAGTTGTGTTCATCGAGGTGGACATGTGTTGTGCATATTATCTCCTTGTTGTAATTGTGCTGAAGACTGGTGAGAACATTGGAGAGTTCGCGAGTTTCATGGTCGTAGACTATTGTCAATGTGCCGACCACGTCTCCTAGTCCGGTTTCCCATTCGCCTTCCACGAGGTAGTCTCGCATGATGTCCCGGATTGCTTCAGAGCGCGTGCGGTATCCTTTTGAGTGTATGCGCGCGTCGAATGCGTGAACGAGTTCCGCCGGTATAGAGACGCCAAACCTTTTTAGTTTTGCCATTCGTAAGTAACACCTTTCGCGAAATAGTAACACGCACGGCAAGGATTGTCAACCCCTGTAGGCGTATGATTTTTCCTCGAATCTTTTCGGTCGCGCAGTCGCGTCGGATCGCACCGAAGGTGTGCGGGTGCCCTCGCTAATCCTCGGGCATGAGACCTAGTCGGCGGTTAACTGCATCCAGCGTAGCATTTACGACTGCCTTCCAGAGGTCCTGTTTTACAATCGCTGACCCCACAAGTTGGTCTTCCCCGCGAGGGGTTATCATATTCACCAGCACGACGACCACATTTCGTCCGGAGAGAGTGACGCTAGCGTCTACGTCTTCGAGTACGAATGTGCCATCCGCGCCTTCGATGTTCTCGACGGCGCGCAAAGTAGCCGTCGCAATAAGACGGAGTTGGCTGTGTGAAGAGCTGTGTCCGGATGACTTACCAGTGCATATTTCGCCGTCCTTTTTCAAATGGACGATGGCTTCGGCGCGTGCGCCATTCAGAGATATTGATACCTCTGAAAACTTCAGGCGTCCGATGTCGTATCGAAACTTTTTGCCGTCCTGCGTCTGGGCAATACTAACCTTCTTGTGGTCAAGTTCCATGCCAAACTGAGCCATCAATGCCGATTCGACGTCGCGAACCATCTGCTTTGGTGCACGGCTTGACTCGGTCAGCACGTGGATTTCTTCGATTTCGCCAGTCTTGCCCATCACGACTCGGGCGGAGATGACGTGCGTCAATGATCGAATCACCGACTCGATCTCAGAGGCTGATGGTTTACGTTGAGTACCCACTTTCCTGCTCCAGATTTCAGGTTTCTCTGAATGATGCCGCCACTTCCCTGGCAAGGAGTTCCTTCATCCGTGTTATTCGACCATCTATTTCCTCATCGCGCAGTGTCCTGTCGGCAGAACGGAACACGATGCGAAATGCCAGATTCTTGTGACCGGGGGCAAGCGGTGGACCCTTGTATACGTCAAAAAGCCACAGTCTTTCGAGCAGGTCGCCGGCTCCCTCAACCAATAGTTCTTTCACGCGTTGATACTCAATCTCCTCGCTCACCACGACCGCAAGGTCCCTGGTTACAGCCGGGAACTTGGAAAGCGGCTTATACGCCTCGGCACCGCGTTGGCGGCTCATAAGTTCATCAAAATCAAGTTCGAAGGCGTATGTTCGATCCGGAAGGTCGAAATGCTCTGAGATTTCCGCACTTACTTCACCAATGATTCCGACCTTTGCGTCGTCTATGTATATTTCTGCCGCTCTCTTCGGATGAAAACCGGCGATCTCAGCCTGCTTGAATGACGGTTCCCGACCTACCAGGCGGTCGAAGAGCGTTTCGACCATTCCTTTGGCAGTAAAGAAATCAGCAATCGAAGAGTCTCGATCGATGTTCCATGTATTTTCCCACAGCGACCCGGTAATGGATGCTGCTATGCTGAGCCGTTCGGTAATCGTGTCATCGTCATGTGGCTCAAATACACGTCCTATCTCAAATACGCCGATGTCTCGGATGCCACGGCTCGCGTTATAGCCAATCACACCAAGGAGATTAGGTATGAGGTGCTTCCTCAGGCGACTCAGATCTTCGCTTATGAAGTTTTTTAGGGTCACCATGTCTCCTTCGTGAGGCAATTGAGCCGACAGAGTATGGGTGAGCACCTCCTGTAATCCGCAGGATATCAATATTTCGGACACTTGCGAGGCGAATGCTCCTTGTGGACTGTCCGATCCCTGGATTGTTTCTCCCTCAGGAAGTTTTTCTGGGATTGCGTCATACCCATGGAGTCTCCCGACCTCCTCAATCAAGTCTGCCTCACGTCGAAGATCTGGTCGGAATGTAGGGATTGTGACCGTCAGGGTTTTCCCGTGCTTGACCTCGAGACCTAGGCGAGACAAGTAATCAGCCATCTGGTCTGAAGGAATTTCAACTCCGAGAAGCAGGTTTGCTCTTTCGGGTCTCAGTTCGATAGTATGTGTCGCGAACTTGCCCGGGCAGACATCTATAATCCCGGCGCAGATTTCACCTCCTGCCCACTCGGCTGTAAGTTGTGCCACTCGGTCTAGGGCGTACGTGGTAAGCGCCGGGTCAACATACCGCTCGAATCTGTATGACGCTTCCGTGTTCATTCCCAGTTTCTTCGATGTACGGCGAATGGAAACCGGATTAAAATGGGCTGATTCGAGGAGCACATTCTTGGTTTTCGCGCTCACTTCGGTTTCAAGTCCACCCATGACGCCGGCTATTGCAACAGGTCTTTCGGCATCCGCGATGATGAGCATAGCTTCGTCAAGCAAACGTTCTTCACCGTCTATTGTCGTGATCTTCTCACCGGCTCTTGCCTGGCGTACTATGATGTGGTGGTTGGCTATTAAGTCGTAGTCGAACGCGTGCAGTGGTTGCCCGAGTTCGAGTAGTACGTAGTTTGTCGCGTCAACGATGTTGTTTATAGGACGTAGTCCGCCTTGAATCAGTCGCTTTTGTATCCATGAGGGTGAGGGTCCGACCTTTACGTTGGTAATGACGCGGGCAGAATACCTTGGGCAGTTCACGGGGCTTTCAATTGTAATCTTGGCAAGGTCTGCCGTTCTTGATTTACCTTCCAAGAACTTGGGGCTGGGAGGTCTAAACTCTGTGTTGAGCAGTGCAGACACTTCGCGCGCAGTACCCACAACGGAAAGCAGGTCCGGACGATTCGGAGTAACGTAGGTCGAGAAGACGGGTTCGTTTTCCAAGACAGCGATTTCATCAACTTCGAGCCCTGCCATGGTGAGCAGATTGGCGAGTGCTTCAGGAGCAAGGTCAAGATCAACGAATTCTCTCAACCACTCGACAGGTACTAGCATAATCAGGGAATCCCTTCAATATTGCTAAAACTGTTGCAAGAAGCGTAGATCGTTCTCCAAGAATAGCCGCAAGTCGTCAATTGCATATTTGAGCATTGGCATACGCTCGATTCCCAGCCCGAAAGCAAACCCAGTATAGCGCTCTGAGTCAATATCAAATCGTTCGAGGACGTTAGGGTGAATCATACCTGCGCCGCCAAGCTCCAGCCAACCGCTGGATTTGCAGAGTGCGCACCCTTTTCCTTTGCACATGACGCAACTGATTGCCCATTCTGCGCCAGGTTCGACGAATGGGAAGTAATCTGGGCGGAAGCGGACTCCAATATCCGGACCGAACATCTCCCGTACAAACTGCGCCAGTGTGCCTTTTAGGTTTGCCAGGCTAATTCCTTCGTCCACTGTGAAGCAGTCAACCTGGTGGAATGTATGCGAGTGGGTTGCGTCTACTGCGTCAAATCGGAAACATCGTCCGATTGTAGCAATTCGGAATGGTGGCTTCTGGCTCTCCATCACTCTCCCTTGCAGAGCGGTTGTTTGAGTTCGGAGCAGCAAGTCATCAGTGACATAAAATGACATTTGCTCGTCAAGCGCTGGGTGGTCTTCTGGATAGTTCAGTGCTTCGAAGTTGTACAGGTATTGTTCAAGTTCTGGTCCCTCGACTACTTGGTAGCCCATCCCGATAAAAATTCGCTTTACTTCGGCTATGGTAACGGACAAAATATGACGCCTGCCGATTCGGAATAGTCGTCCGGGCAGGGTGACATCCACGGCTTCGCGAGCAAGTTGAGCATTTCGCTCCTCAGCCAGTATTATTTCCCGTCGTCTAGCGATTCGTTCTTCCAGTTGTTTTCGGAGTTCGTTGGCGCTCTGCCCGAAAGCAGGTCTTTGCTCGGGAGGCAATGCCTTTACGCTCCGCAGAAGTTCGGTCACCTTTCCTTTGCGTCCAAGATATTCAGTTTCCAAATCAGCCAGGGTTGCAGACGAGGTGGCCGACTCGATGCGCTGTTCTGCCTCCCGACGCAGGTCCTCTATTTCTTCGTAAGCCAATTCCTTTCCTCGTTCTTCTTATTTCACCTCTTGGTTTCTTGCACGGAACCGTACCTAATACCGACAAACTTGAGGCAAGGGCTTCCAAGGGCATTGAGCTACATTGGTTTCAGTCCCCGCGGATTTCAATTTTTGCGTTACTCGTAGCCATGTGAAGCCTTTGTGACCGCCTAATCTGCTAGCGATCTGGCACTCTTAGGAGTGGCCTGCGCCCTCCGCTACTTGTTTGACCAGTGCTGAGAAAGCGGCTTCGTCGTGGATTGCCATGTCCGCGAGCACCTTGCGATCAATTCCGATGCCCTGTTCTGTCAGGCTGTGCATGAATTTACTGTATGTAATACCGTTTTGCCGGCACGCAGCGTTTATTCGAGCAATCCAAAGTCTGCGGAATTCCCGCTTTCGTACACGCCGATCACGGTACGCATATTTGAGCGCCTTAGCAACGGCCTCTTTGGCTGTTTTGAATAGCCGGTTCCTGGCGCCCCAATAACCCTTTGCAAGCCCTAGTATTTTCTTATGCCGCTTGTGGGTCATTATCCCACCTTTAACTCGTGGCATTGCGTATCTCCTTTCAGTTGTGTGCAAAGGCCAATCTTGCGGCGGACTTTGGGTTTTCCGCCGTCATTGACTGGCGTTTGTTCTAAGTGGAGTAGGGAACCATGCGTCGAACTTTCTGTTTTTCTCCGCCTGAAACCAGCGATTCGATGCTCAGCCTCCGTTTGCGAGACGGTGACTTCTTCATCATAAGATGACCTTTGCCGGTATTTCTCCGGAGAATTTTTCCTGTTGCCGTGATTTGAAATCTCTTTGCGGCAGTCTTTCTTGTCTTTATCTTTGGCATGATTTTCCGCTTACCTCTCAAGACACTGATTGCCACGCGGTCAGACTTGACCCGTGGCTACCTTCTTGCTGGGCCACATGCTTATTTTATCCCGATATCCAATCTTAGGACTTCGGGCTTAGGATCATCGTCATAGTTCTGCCTTCCATAGAAGGGGGCTTTTCGACAACTGCGAGGTGCGAAGCAGCCTCTGCAAACCGATCAAGTGCGCGCTTGGCTATGTCTGGATGCGTAATCTCCCGGCTCCGAAATACGACAGTCACCTTGACCTTGTCCCCCTCTTCCAGGAACCTCAGGGTATGCCTAAGTTTGAATTGAAAATCGTGCTCATCGGTGCCCGGGCGCATCTTTATGCCCTTCATCTCTGTCGTATGGTGCTTCTTTCTTGCTTCCCGCTCTCGCCTTTCCTGTTCGTACTTGTACTTCCCGTAATCCATTATCTTGCACACGGGCGGATTAGCGGTAGGTGCTACCTCGATCAAGTCGAGACCTTTGCTTTTTGCGAGAGACAGGGCTTCCGAAACGGGCTTGATGCCAAGTTGATTTCCTTGTTCGTCTACCAACCTGCATTCGCGTGCCCGGATCCGCTCATTCACCCTGAGTTCTTTGTTTATGCTACATCACCTCACTTAGATTTTGCCGCACGGGAATTGCAACATCGGCATGGGTAGTGCATTTGGTCTGGGGTATTGTCCAGAGAGATCATGCCTCATTTGATTGCCCGATCCTGCGGCATCGATATATGGAATATCACTGCGACAAAGTATAGCATATTGTGCTTAATTGGTCAACTGGCTTTTCACTTGATTTATAAAGTCTTCCAGGGACATTGGACCCAGGTCTCCTGCTTCTCGTTGCCTTACGGAAATATTACGTTTTTCCATTTCCCTATCGCCGACAATCAGCATGTATGGCACTTTTTGTATCTGGGCTTCGCGAATCTTGAAGCCTGTCTTTTCGTTCCGTGAGTCCACCGTCACCCTGAGGTCTAGGTCGCGGAGTTGTTTGCCAATATCCTCCGCATACTCGATATGCCGATCGGCAATTGGTAGAATTACGATTTGCACAGGTGCCAGCCACAGCGGGAAGGCTCCTGCGTACTCTTCGATTAGCACTCCCATGAATCGTTCAATGGCGCCAAGCGCGGCACGATGGATCATGACTGGTCTGTGTGGCTTGCCGTCTTCTCCGATATATTCCAGTTCGAAGCGTTCTGGCATCGAGAAGTCGAGTTGGATGGTGCCAAGTTGCCACGACCTACCCATTGAATCCTTGACGTGGAAATCTATCTTCGGTCCGTAGAATGCTCCGTCGCCTGGGTTGACCTGGTACTCGATTTGCTTCGACCTGAGTGCCTCATGCAGTGATGACTCGGCAGTCTCCCACATCTCGTCTGTTCCGATAGATTTTGCAGGTCGGGTGCTCAGTTCGATACGGTAGTCTTTGAAACCGTATTTGGCATAGGTCGTTTGGATCAGGTCTATGACACCGGCGATTTCCGTCTGTATTTGCTCGGGTCTGCAAAAGATATGACCATCATCAATTGTGAAACTTCGAACGCGAAAGAGACCAGTCAGAACGCCTGAAAGTTCATGCCGGTGCACCATGCCAAGTTCGGCAAATCTGAGGGGAAGATCGCGATACGACCTGAGTGCTTCCTTGTAGATCAGAATCGCTCCCGGGCAGTTCATCGGCTTGACTGCATACGTTTCGTCGTCTATCTCAACGAAATACATATTTTCCTTGTATGTTTCCCAGTGCCCACTCCTGCGCCAGAGTGATTCATTGAGAATGACAGGAGTCTTGACCTCCAGATATCCGCGCTTTATATGCTCACGTCGCCAGAAGTCAACAATCTGGTTGTATACGATGGTGCCTTTTGGGTGCCAGAATGGGAAACCGGGTCCTTCTTCGTGGAAACTAAACAGGTCTAGGTCTTTGCCTATCTTTCGGTGGTCTCTTTTTCGGGCCTCTTCGAGTCGTACGAGGTATTCGTCTAGTTGCTCTTGCGTCGGAAACGCTGTGCCGTAGATACGCTGGAGCATAGGATTCTTGGAATCGCCTCGCCAATATGCGCCGGCTACGCTCAACAATTTGAATGCTTTTATTTGACCGGTGCTCGATACGTGAGGTCCACGGCAGAGATCGGTAAACGACCCATTTTGGTAAATGGTTACCACCGGTTCATCTATTTCGCGAATCAATTCTTGCTTGTACGGTTGGTCGGCGAATATTTGCTCTGCTTCTTCCTTGGAAACCTCGCGCCGGTTGAACTTTTGGTCTGCTTTGGTTATTTCTCGCATGCGCGCTTCAATTTTTTCAAGGTCTTCGGGTGTGAAGCCCTCTGGACGATCGAAGTCATAGTAAAACCCGTCTTCAATGGCTGGTCCGATTCCCAACTTCACGCCTGGGTAAAGTTCTGTCACTGCTTGCGCGAGGACATGAGCGGCGCTATGCCTTAGTGTCAGCAGGTCTACGTCTGCCGTTTCCACTTCTTACTCCTTTTGTCTACTGCGATATAAGCGAGTGTAGTAGAACTGAGCGACTGCTCGCTAGTTTCTTTCGCTCACGAGGAAATGATACATGATTTGGAGAAGAAATTTCAATCGCCAGAGTCTTATCCCGTGTCGGTATTTTGAACGTGCGATTTGGAAAGCCTATTTTTTGGATGTTCGGGGTTGTGCGGGCATCGGTTTCTGCGGCGGGGTAATCTTGACAAATTTGAGCGAAGAGGATACTATGCAGTTGGTCGAGTCCGGTCGCGCTTGTACCACTGTTCCGCAGAGGAGTGATCTTAGGTGTTACCTACCATCAAAGATGTTGCCCACCTCGCTGGTGTCTCAACGGCTACTGTTTCCCGTGTGTTAAACGGTGCGGAATCAGTTTCAGAAGAAACGAGGGTGCGTGTTCAGCGTGCTATCGCTGAACTGGGATACAGATATAATGCTCTTGCGCGCGGTTTGAAGAAGCAGCAGACCGGACTGCTCGGTCATATAGTACCTAGCATCGCAGGTCCGGTTAGCCCTGCGCTCGCCAGAGCAGTGGAGGACCAGGCGCAAAAGTTTGGGTACAACGTAATACTTTGCAACTCGTACGATAGCATCGAGAAAGAACGCGCATACATTGACATCTTGCTCGAGCGGCGCGTTGACGGTATTGTGATGTCTTCTCCTATCCTAGATGAGCACATAATTACCATCCGAGAGAGAGGGGTTCCTCTAGCCATAATCGAGCGTCGCGCTGAAACAAGTGGCTTCTATTATGTAGAGCCAGACAACTTCAAGGGAGCCCGTGATGCTGTAAACTACCTTATCAAACTGGGACACCGACGGATTGCCATGATCACGGGTCCGAGCGGGACGCTTATCTCCCGAAGGAGGGTCGAAGGCTACGCCACGGCATTGGGTGATGCAGGAATTCCGGTTGACCCAGACTTGAAGGCAGAAGGTGACTATTCCAGGGCATCCGGCTTTAGGGCGATGCAGCGCTTTTTGGATCTGAAACCTCGCCCGACCGCTGTGTTCGCTGCAAATGACGCTATGGCGATTGGCGCAATGCAGGCGGCTCATCAGGCTGGGCTACGGATTCCGCAGGACATCTCGTTCATAGGATTCGACGATACCTATGCGGAACTATCCATTCCTCCGCTCACCAGCGTCCATCAGCCTCTTTATGAGATCGGTGTTCTGGCAGCCAAGTTGGTCGTAGCACAGATTCGTGGGACGATAGATCAGCACCGCATGGAGAATGTCCTCCCTTGCTATCTGAAAGAACGCGAGTCATGCGGTCCTGCGCCAGTATAGTCTAATGCTTGCCTCCACATATGTTCATATCCAGGGGATTGGCTACTCCACCGAGAAAAAACTCTGGGATATGGGAGCCGTGACCTGGAAGGATTTTCTGCGTTGCTATCGCGAACTTGTGCTACCCGAAGGCAAGAAAGCCGTGATTCTTTCGTGTGTCGAGGAGTCAATCCAACGTTTGTCTGCGCGTGACCACAGATTCTTTGCAAGGACACTCTCTTCTCGCGAACAGTGGCGGGCATTTAGCGATTTCCATAATGAGTTGGTCTATCTCGACATTGAGACTACGGGCTGCTCCCAGTACGATGCCATAACGGTGATAGGGCTTTATGATGGTAGAGAGGTTTACCAGTTTGTCCGCGGTGTGAACATGGATCAATTTCCCGCTGTTGTCTCCAAGTACAAGATGCTTGTCACATTCTTTGGAAGCGGATTTGATCTTCCATTCATCAGACGGCACTTTCCTGACATTAGACTGGACCAGATTCACGTGGACCTATGCTATCTCCTTCGGCGTTTGGGGCTGTCAGGCGGGCTGAAGCGGATTGAGCAAAACCTGGGTATTTGGCGCAGACCTGAGGTCCAGGGGCTCGACGGATACGATGCAGTACGGCTGTGGAATGAATATCGGCTGGGCAGTGATGAAGCACTTGAACTTTTACTCCTCTACAACGAGGAGGATATCGCCAATATGAAGCCGCTACTGGAATATGGTTACAGTCAGTTGGTCAAATCATTAGGGCATCCCGCTCTGAGCGGTGAGCCGGTCAATATTGTTCCCGAATCGTGCTGAAAGTGCTATAATATCGAGGCTATTCGGAATCTGAGGAGGCTTATCTTATGGACTGGTCGGAACACGAGGGCACAGAGGGCGAAGGAGAGCAGACCATGTATCTCTCGACAACATATAGTAGCAAGATAAAGTGCGGTATATGCGGAGCCCCTGTGCGCAATGTGCCCACAATGTATGAGAATTGGAAGATAGAATGGCGCTGTGCTAAGTGCCTTAGACGAGATAAACCTGTGTTGGAGGACCAGATACTCTGAGGGTGGCTTGCCCTTGGCCTGGGGTGTGGCCACATCGTTTACTTTACGCAGAAAGTCGCGAAGAACAGGGCTTCTGTTATTTTGCTTGGAGCCTCTTCGGAACAGAGCACTTGCTTACCACGTCATAGGTATTGAATGGACGCCGAATGCTGGTAAGCAAGGGGTAGTTTAAGATTTGACTATTCCGCGCTGATGGAGTATACTTCGCGTAGTTTCGCCCAGGAGGATTGCGATGACGAGTAGGCTCAGTGCCTATGTCATATTTCTCATCATCATAATAATGGCGTTGATGCCGGCAGTGATTGCGCAAGAAGAAGGACCGCCGCAGGTTCCTGGCGGACCACCAAGCCCGCCTTATGTGCAACAGCCGCCTGGGTCTCAGGAGGGTCCCCCTTCGGCGCCGCCGCCCGGCTATCAGTCGCCTCCGTCGCCGCCCAATTATGGGCCACCTCCTTCACCGCCAAGGTACGGACCACCGACTCCGCCTTCTCCTGGACAGACGAGTCCGACAAGGCCGGGTGGCGAGCGGAGGACACCGCCTAGCAAGCAGGCTCCGACGCCCCCGCGGGAGCCAAAGCCTCAACCTAAGGAGAGCGCTCCTATACTTCCCAAGGAGACTCTGGCAGTTGGTGAGCCTACCCCGGGTCGCGACTGGACCGTATTCAAAGGTGATTCGGCACACACGGGTTACACTGAGGAACGCCTTAGTTATCCTCTGAAACTAATGTGGCGACATGTCACAGAGCGTGCGCCAGATAATCCTTCGTCACCCGCAGTGGCAAATGGGGTAGCATACTTTTGTTCTGCAGGTAGGATTTACGCAGTCAACACCGAAACAGGTTCACTCAAGTGGCGATATCCAGAGGAAGGGTTGTCGGCCAACATAAGAACTTCTCCACTCGTCGCAAATGGGTTGGTCTATTTTGGCGCTGGCGACGGTGGCTTTTACGCAGTATCTACAGAAACTGGCACCCTGAGGTGGAGTCTTAAAACGAAGGGTCAGATCTCGTCATCGCCAGTGCTTGCTGACGGAGTTATCTATGTCGGGGCTAGTGATAATACACTTTACGCACTCGATGCAGAGACTGGCGACATGATTTGGCCTGGCGGATTCAAGACTGCGGACGATGTTGCTTGCGCGCCTGCATACTCAGATGGGCTTGTCTACTTCCTGTCCAACGATATGATTCTGTACGCGGCTTACGCCGCTTCGGGCGCTACTAAATGGGCGGTTCGAGTTGCCGGAGTCTCTCGCGCTTCGACTCCAGTTGTAGCAGACAACACGGTATATGTCGGCGGAGGATTAAGTCTACATGCCTTTCAAGCCCAGAGTGGGCGACTCAAGTGGGTGATCCGGCTCCCTACTGATATCACGACTGTTCCAGCAGTCGCTGGTGGGAATATCTATGTGGGGTGCAGAGACGGAAAACTATATGCAATCACCAGCGCAGGTGTGATGAAATGGAAGGAACCCGTGGACGTTGGGGAACCCATCTATGGGTCGCCAATCGTCGCAGGCGAAGCGGTCATCCTTGGGGCAAACAAAGGCATCATAATGGTTGTGCACCGGGAGACGGGAGAGGTGCTCTGGAAATACGTTGTCCAGGCGAATCCTTCGGAGTCTGGGAAGCTCCGAACTTGCAATGTTAGCGCCGCACCGGTGGTTTCTCACGGAACCCTTTATGTAGTCTCCGATGACGGGGCTTTGAGCGCTTTTCGATTTGACATGCCGGACACGACTCCACCGGTCATCGAAGCAGTAAGCCCACCGCGCGATTACCTGATGCCCGGAACGCCGCCAATTGAGATAGCAGTTTTGGCAAATGATCCTGGGAGTGGGATTCATGAAGGCTCGATTCAAATGCGACTCGACGGCGAATTGGTTGAGCACAAGTTCCTGCCATCGCGGGGTATCGTATATTACAAGACAAAGCGCGTACAGCCAATCGTGCCTCTCGCTGATGGCAGGCACACGGTGAGCGTCACACTCTACGACTGGGCGGGGAATAAGACAGTCGAGGAGTGGAGTTTCTTTGTGGACAATCGGTTGAGATTTGCTCCCAGGAAGACGCAAACAGGCACAGGAACAACAGGGACCGGAGAAACGCCACCAGGTCCCACTGGTGAGGGTCCGCCGCCTGGTTTCCAATAGGATCTAATCACGGCAAAGATATCCTGAGTATGTACGGTCCGGTGCCTGCTAATGGTGCCGGACCGTTTATTTTGCAGGAAAATGAGACTGTCCATGACAAAAATTCAATTGTGTGAAATTACTGGCAGTAGGATACAGGAGGTCGTATCCTGTGGTCTTCGTTTGTAAATCATTGCATCGTGGAGTAAGGTCATGAGCAACCAGTACCCAATGAACAAGGAGCCTTTGCAGCCCTCCGCATTCCTTTTCTTGCCTCTTGGAAGTGTCAAACCAAGGGGGTGGTTGCGCCGACAACTTGAGATTCAGGCCAATGGTCCTACAGGGCGCCTGCCCGATTTCTGGGAATCCCTTGGTCCGACCAGTGGCTGGCTTGGCGGAGATGGCGAAAGTTGGGAGCGCGGTCCATACTACCTCGATGGTTTAGTTCCGCTTGCGTATTTACTCGAAGATGAACGGCTCATCGCCATAGTTCAAAGGTGGCTGGACTGGATGATTGAGAGCCAGGACGAATCTGGACACTTCGGACCAAGGACGTTGGACGACTGGTGGCCATTTGCGATCGCCTGCAAAGTACTCACCCAGTACCAGGAAGCAACCGGCGACAAACGGGTCGTTCCACTCCTTGAACGTTTCTTCGCGTACATGAAGCGTGAACTTCCTAGTCGGAGGTTGCACACATGGGCTATTGCCAGGTGGGCAGACATGGTTCTTGGCATTATCTGGCTATACAATCGAAATGGCGATCCTGGATTGCTCCAGTTAGCGTGGGAAATCATGCACCAGGGCTATGATTGGAGTTACCATTTTCGTGACTTTGCCCACACGGAAAAGCAGACAAAACGGTTTCCGATGCGCACGCATGTCGTCAATAACGCAATGGGTGTGAAGACACCTGGCATTCAGTATTTGCTTACTGGGTGGGATGAACATCGCGAAGGCGTTTATAAGGCTTTAGAGATGCTGGACACCTACCATGGCACAGCCGTTGGCATATTCACCGGCGACGAACATTACGCTGGCAAAAACCCTACTCAGGGAACAGAAACATGTGCGGTAGTTGAATTAATGTTTTCGCTGGAAAATCTCATGCAAATATTTGCAGATCCTTTGTTTGGTGACAGGTTGGAAAAGATTGCATACAACGCTTTGCCGGCTGCGTTCACGGCTGATATGTGGCAGCATCAGTATGACCAGCAGGCGAACCAGGTGCTTTGTACGATTGCCGAGCGTCCCTGGACGAATAACGGCAATGAAGCGAATGTTTTCGGTCTCGAGCCAAATTATGGTTGCTGTACTGCCAATTTCCACCAGGGGTGGCCTAAGTTTGCGGCAAACCTATGGATGGCTACTCCAGACGGGGGGCTTGCCGCCGTCGCGTATGCACCGTGCGAAGTTAAGGCTTGTGTCCGTGGAGGCGCGAAGGTGGCTGTAGTTGTCAGCACGGACTATCCATTTCATGATAGTATTCGTATGACTATCCAAACTCTCACCCCGGTTCATTTTCCTATCTCGCTCCGCATCCCCAGGTGGGTAGAACTTCCTATTGTGAAGGTCAACAGTGGTCTCATATCCGCTGAGCCAGGAACATTCAAGACCATTAGCCGGGAGTGGAAGGACGGCGACTGTATTGAACTTGTTTTCCCGATGAAGGTTGAAAAAGAGATTCGATTTCGAGACTCCATTTCGGTCAGCCGTGGTCCTCTAGTTTACTCGCTGAGAATCGGCGAGCGGTGGGAGAAAATTCAGAATGACAGCCCGTGCCCTACTTACGAAGTGTACCCGACGACACCGTGGAACTATGGGCTTGTCTCGGATGCGGACTTCGAAGTAATTGAGAAAGACATTGGTGATGTCATTTTCGGGTCTGAATATGCACCAGTAGAGTTACACACGCGCGCCCGCCGAATTCCGGAGTGGCAAATTGAAGACAATCAGGCCGGCATGCTACCCCAAAGCCCGGTTCATTCAGACGAGCCAGAGGAAGAAGTAACGCTCATCCCTTATGGATGCGCGAAACTCCGCATTACTGAGTTCCCAGTCGTCTCCT
>Ga0272448_1001413_pt1 | contig 32338 bp, 33 predicted proteins | sample YNPCB0191_FD_202220 | JGI IMG/M metagenome (GOLD analysis project Ga0272448, IMG submission 202220) | Hot spring sediment microbial communities from Yellowstone National Park, WY, United States - YNP-CB-019-1 | ecosystem: Environmental > Aquatic > Thermal springs > Hot (42-90C) > Sediment...
ATTATTTGTATTTCCTCGACAAGCTCAAGAACTAAATATAAAACTCTGTCTAATTGATTGGACAGTTCAATTGATTGGACAAAGTTTATTTTGGTTATTCTACAAGTTTAAACCTTATCAATCCTAGTTCAGTTAATTGAACCAAATCTATAAGACGACCATAATAGCTCAGCTGTCTCGCAATGATGGTTAGTGGTTGTTGCCGTTAGTCAGTCATTAGTTATTGTTATTGGGGTTTTGTAACATGTTCTTGAACTTATACGGGGCTTTGAGAGTTACTTATTTTTATTTATTTCAAAATTAATATAATTAAAATATGCAAACCTTATTACTTATCGACGCTAATTCTTTAATTCACCGCTGTTTTCACGCCCTACCGCCATTTACCGGACCGAACAATCAACCGACTGGTGCTCTCTATGGACTAACTAATATCTTGATTAAGATTTTACGCGAACAAAAACCGAATTTTATCGCTGCCTTTTTTGATCGACCTGAACCTACTTTTAGAAAGGAAATTTTTTATGAATATAAAATTCAGCGACCAAAAGCGCCTAATGAATTAGTTTCTCAGATTGTCGAAGCCCATCAATTGTTTAAAATTTTTAAAATAAAAACCTTTGAAATACCGGGGTTTGAAGCCGATGATTTAATTGGCACAGTAACAGAGATGTTTAAAAAAATACCAGATTTAAAAATTGTGATTTTAACTGGTGACCTAGATAGTCTTCAGTTAGTAAAAGATGATAAGGTAGTGGCAGAAACTTTTAAAAAAGGCGTGAGTGAGACAGTTGTTTATAACGAAGAGCTAGTAAAACAACGCTATCAAGGATTGGCTCCTAGTCAAATTCCAGATTATAAAGGTTTAGCTGGTGACCCCTCAGATAACATTCCCGGCGTTCCAACTATTGGTCCGAAAACCGCTATTCCTTTGATTAAAAAATATGGCAACCTGGAAAATCTTTTGGAAAACGGCCAGTTGGAAAAAATTTATCCCAAAATTATTAAATACAAAGAACAGGCCTTGCTTTCAAAAAAATTAGCCCAAATTAAATGTGATACTCCCTTAGCAATTAGAGATCTTTCGGAATTAAAATACGCAGGACTATCAAAAGAGAGTTTAATTTCTTACTTCGAAAAGTTGGGGTTTAAAAGTTTAATTCAACGCCTAAATATAGGCTCATAGGTTGTCTCTATTGTCTTCTATTATGATTCATAAAAAGCCTACCTCTATTTTTTATTTTTTGTATAGAAGCGAGAATTCGCAGATAACAAGCAAAGGGCAGAAATTTCAGCTTTAATCAGCGCACTCATCAGCGTTAATCAGCGTTTATATTGGTTTTATTATAATATAACGATTCTTGCCTTCGCCAACACTTTCAGTTTTAACATCTGGATGAGAAGACAATTCTAAATGGATTAAGCGGCGTTCGTAGGAATTCATTGGCGGTAAAGCCATTTCTTGTTTGGTGGCGGCAACTTTTCGGCTGGCAGCTCGCGCTAATTCTAAAATTAAATTTTCCCGCTTTTGGCGATAATTATTAATATCAATAAAAACTGTCTCTGTTTTTTTTAGTTTATTTGCTATTAACTTAACCAGGTGATCTAGACTAGTGACAAAATTGGGAAGAAGTTTTTTAAAAACAAAATCTCCCTCGCTAATAAAAATCGAGAGCCGATTAGATTCTTCTTCGTAATTAATTGAAAAATCGCTAAAACCCATCAACTCAATTAATTGTTTTAATTTATTTTGTATTTCCTCCATGCCAATGTTGTTAAAACTTACGAGCTCAATGCGAAGTAAACTTCACTACAACATTGAGCACCCCGCCCTCTATGCTTGTTAAACTAAAAACTGATTTAGAAATTATGATTTAATCTTAAATGAATTATCTTTCCTTAATTCTACGTGCTTAGAGGGCGGGGTAAAAGTTTTCTAACAAAATTTTCAGCGCCTATCGGCTTGAAAATTTTGAGAAAGCCTTTTATTAATTATTATTTGTTGAATAACCGAAAAAGTTGAAGTTGTCAACCAGTAAAGCCCGACGGCGGAAGGAAGATTAAAACCATACAAAAAGAGAATTGTTAAAATCGGTCCTAAATAAACCATTTGGCGACTCATTCTTTCGGTAGCATCTAAATCTTTAAATGGTTTATTGGTTTTTGTTACCGATAACCTGCCTTGAAAATATTGAACCATCGCTGCCGCAACGACAATAAAAATATTTCTCTTACTTAAGTCAATAAATCCTAGAAATAAATAATTTAATGATGAAAGGGAGGGAACAAAAGAATATAAATTGGTTAATGTCTTAGTTGAAAATCCATTTAAGAAAACTCGGTAAAGAGCAAAGAGGATTGGCAGTTGAATAAGGAGTAATAAAAATCCAGAAAAAGGATTAACCTTGTGTTGTCGATAAAGACCTAAAATCGCCTGAGCTTGTTTCTCGCGGTCATTTTTGTGGTTAACTTGAATCTCTTTAATTTTTGGAGCTAAACGCTGAAGAATCGCTTGATCTTTAGCGCTTTTATAAAATAAAGGAAATAAAATAAGCCGAATAATAATCGTCAAAAAGATGATGGCGATTCCTAAATCGTGAAAAGAGAGATATTGATAGAGAAATATTAAGGCATTAAATAGGGGCCGATATAAAAATTCGTGAAATAAATCGCTCATTGTAAAAAATCTTTTAACTCTTTATTAATTTTTTCTTTTGTTAATTTTACTACTGGCGACAAAACAATAATTAGAAAATCCCTGCCGGAGTTTTTATTAGAAACCTCATAAAGTTTTTTAAGTCTAATAAAATCAAAAATTGTTCTTTTTAACTGATTACGTTTTACAGAACTCTTATAAACTTTCGAGCTTATCACCACACCAAAGCGATTAAAATCTAAATTATTTGGATTAGTTTTTAAAATAAAAAAATCGCTTTTTTTAGTAAAGATCTTTTTGTTTTTATCTTTAATCCATTTTTCAATCGGAAGCCGGAACTTTTTGGCTAACATAAACAATTTTTCTCTATTTTTCTCGTGAGGTATTTATACCGAACTTTTCTCTATTTTTATCCTTTTTAAAATAAATAGCTGTGTCGCGAGAAAGATAAAGAAAAATAGATATTAAAGCATTACACCGTTATCCTTTTCCTTCCTTTTCTCCTTCTTCTTTTTAAAACATTTCTTCCACCGGGTTTTCTTGATCTTTTTAGAAATCCATGAGTTCTCGCCCTTTTTCTTTTTTTAGGTTGATAGGTTCTTTTAGGCATGCGAATTTTATATAAATTTTGAGCGAAGCGAAAATTTATCTATAAAATTCAGCACCCCGCCCTTTTTTATATTTTTTAATTAACTTCCTTATCTATATTAAAGGATTAAAAATATTTAGTCAATTAAATAAAACAATAAAAAGGGCGGGGTGAAGTCCCGCAACTTCCGCGAATGAAATGAGCGTGAAGTTGGCGAGGATCCTGCCTATATCCTGAAACAAAATCTGTTATTTACTCCAATCTTGTTTCGTGGAAGTGCGGGATCGCGCCCCTTAACCTCATTTCATTCGGGATATGGGCGGGAGTTTTCTAACAAAATTTTTAGCGCCTATCGGCTTGAAAATTTTGAGAAAGCCCTTTATCCCCAAAAAATTAACAGTTTAATAGATTTTAACCATTTGACTTGTTTTTTAAAAAGGTAATAATAAAATAAAGTTTAGAGTTTAGAATTTAAAATTTCTATGACTAAAGATATTAATCAACTTTGGCAATCAGTTTTAGCAGAATTAGAGCTTCAGATTTCTCGGCCAAACTTTCTCACCTGGTTGAAAAACAGTCAACTTCTAAAAAAGGAGGATGATGGTCGGGTAACGATTGGTTTAGTTAATAACTTTGCTAAAGAATGGGTTGAAAATAAGTACCATAAAATGATTTTAGAAGCCCTTCGTTCATTAGATGACACAATTAAAAAAGTTGAGTATGTGGTCTTACCCGATAGAAAACAATTATTAGAGGTAAAATTAGATTCTAAGACAATTTCTAGTCGCCAGACAAGTTTGCCAGAATTTAAAGTAGATCCAGAAACTAATCTTCATCCCCGTTATACTTTTAGTTCTTTTGTTGTTGGCTCTTCAAATGAATTGGCTTATGCCGCTGCTTCAGCAATTGTTAAAGAAGTGGGTAGAAAATATAATCCTCTTTTTATTTATGGCGGTACTGGTTTAGGTAAAACCCATCTTATTCAGGCAGCGGGTAATGAAATTAAAAATCTTTACAAAAATAAAATTAAGGTGAAATATGTGCCTTCGGAAAAATTTGTTAATGATGTGGTTTGGGCAATCCGTAATAAAAGGATGGAGGATATTAAAGCGAAATATCGAAATGTTGATGTTTTAATTATTGATGATATTCAGTTTGTGGGCGGCAAAGAGAGAAGTGAAGAAGAATTTTTCCATACCTTTAATGTTTTATACGAAAATAATAAACAAATTATCATTTCTTCTGATCGACCACCAGCCGCTATTCCTACATTAGAACAAAGATTGCGTTCGCGTTTTGAAGGTGGAATGATTGCTGATATTACTTATCCTGATTATGAAATGCGATTGGCGATTATTAAAACCAAACTCCAGGAAAAAAATGTTTTTCTTAGTGAAGAAATCTGTGAATTAATTGCTAATAAGGTTAAGAGAAATATTAGAGAAATTGAAGGAATATTAAATAAAGTTCTTTTTTATCAAGAAGTGAAAAATGTTGAGTTAACTAATAAAATCGTAGAGGAAATTATAGATAATATCGTTCAACAATCATCTAAAAATATTACCAGTAGTCAAATAATTAAAGTGGTGGCTGATTTTTATGAAATTAATTCTCATGAATTATTAAGTCGTTCTAGGAAAAAAAGTTTGGTGGAACCACGCCAGGTTGCCGCTTTCCTTTTAAGAGATTTATTAAATATGTCTTATCCTGATATTGGAGAAAAATTAGGAAAAAGAGATCATACTACTGCTATTTACGCTTATGAAAAAATATCTCAAGAAATCAATAAAAATCAAAATTTAAATCGGAAAATTATTTTAATTAAAGAGGCAATTAATAAAATGTAATAATATTTTCTGTTTTTCCACAATTAGTTAAGTTATTATTAATTTCGTGGGAAATAAAAAATTAAGGTTTAAAAACATTTTAAAAACAAATCCCCATTATTCAGTATCTTTACTATTATTACTATTTAATAATTAATTATTTTTAGTAATAATAACTAAGAATAAAATTATTTATGTCTTTATACTAGGTTTAGTAAAAATTCGAGTTTCTACTACTCGATATGCCAGGTAGTGAAGCGGCGATAAATTTACAACAATTTATCAAACTATCTGGCTATTCGAGGAAAATAAAAATATCAAAAAATAAAAAGTATTTAATGAGTGGTGAGTTGTAAATTAATAAATTGCAATCGCCGCTCTACTACCTGGTATGAAAATAATAATTCTAAAAAATCATTTAAAATCTGGGTTAGAAATGATTAGTAAAATAGGAAGCGAAAGTAGTTCAGCTACCCTTCCAATTCTTAGAAGTTTTTTAATGGAAACTATTGATAATAGAATAAAATTATCAATGACTAATTTAGAAATAGCCATCACTTGTTATCTTCCAGCAAAAGTGATTGAGAGTGGTAGCTTTGTAATTCCTTTTAATATTTTCAACTCGATAATTACTAATCTTCAAACTGAAAGAATTAATCTAGAAAGTGAGGAAAATAAATATTTAATAATAAAAACCGATAACTACCAAGCAAAAATTCAAGGAAATACAAAAAGTGAATTCCCTATAATTCCTCAAGTTAGTAATCAAAACTTTTTAGAATTTCCTGTAGTGATTTTAAAAAAATCACTTTCTTCAATAATTAGCGCTGCTCAAACTTCTGAAGTAAGACCAGAATTAAACGGCGTACTTTTTGATTTTCAGGTAAGCCTTTTAAAATTAGCTGCTACTGACAGTTTTAGATTAGCGGAAAAAAATATTCTTACCACCCAGTTTAAATCAAATATTGAACAAGGGTTTAAAATAATTATTCCTTTAAAAACAATACAAGAAGTTAATAGAATCTTTAAAGAAGAGGATAATTTAATAAATATTTACCTTGAACCAAATCAAATTCTTTTTAAAACTGAAAATTGTGAAATTATTTCTAGGCTAATAAGCGGAGATTTTCCTGAATATCAAAGCATCATCCCTCAATCCTTTGAAACTGAAATTATTCTAAATAAAGAAGAGTTAATTAACGCTATAAAATTAACCGGTTCATTTACAGATAAACTAAATGAGGTAAAGCTCTCTATAAAAGAGGGCATAAAAAATATTGAAGTATCGTCTTTCAACCAAGTTTTAGGAGAAAATCAATACCTAGTACCAGCTAAAATAAAAGGAGCTTCTCAGGAAATTGTTTTTAATTGGCGTTTTCTTTTAGACGGAGTAAAGGTTTTAGACTCAGAGGATATATTTTTGGGATTAAACGGTGATAATAAACCAGCTCTTATTAAATCACCAAATGACACCTCATACTTTTACATCTTAATGCCGATTAAATCAAGTTAATTAAACCTTAATTTGTTCCTGCCACAACCTTACTGGTAACTCCCAATTTAAAAATTGAGGATCATTTTCTGGGTTAGCTGGTGGAGGGCCTAAAGGATCGTTTTTATCAACATAATAAAGAATACAATGAATTCCTTCTGGAGAAATATATTCTCCGTTTAACATAATTTTACTTTGAAGAACAGGTTCAGGTTTATTAAAAAATTCTATTGGTTGATTTTCTAAGGCCTTTACCATAAACTCGTGCCAAATTGGTACTGCTGCTAAGATACTACCAGCTTGTTTTTGCATTGGTGTATTATCATTATTACCAGCCCAAACCCCTACTATTAAGGAAGGAGTATAACCAACAGCCCAAGCATCTTTAAAGTCATCAGTGGTTCCAGTTTTTAAAGCCACTTCTCTATCAGGAAAAATAGTTAAATTAAGACTATTTTGAAAAAGACCGGAGCGCGCTTCGATATCAGAAAGAATATCATTAATCATTCTAGGATATTGAGGCTCGACTACTCGAGTAGCCTGATCTAAATATTTTTCTAAAGTTTTTCCTGAAGAATCTTTCACTTCTAAAATAAAAGATTGTCGATGTTTGATCCCTTCTTGAGCTAAAACTGAATAGGCGTCAACCATTTCGATTAATTTCACTTCTCCTCCGCCTAAAACTAGAGAGAGCCCGTAGCGGCTAGGATCGGTTAAGGTATTAATGCCAAAATCGTGAAGAGTTTTTAATACATCTCTTAAGCCAGCCAGATAAAGTACTTTTACTGAAGGAACATTAATCGATTGGGCTAAAGCGGTGCGAAGATTAACTGGACCACGAAATTTTCCATCAAAATTTTGAGGATGAAAGCAAAGATGATTATTGTCATTAAAATTAATATTAATTAATGGACAAATGTTATTATAAGAAGAAAATTCAGTTGGTAAATCAAAAACTATGGTTTCTGGAGAGTACCCTTTTTGAAAAGCAGCAAGATAGACAAAAGGTTTAAGAGTAGAACCTGGTTGTCTTAAACCTTGAACAGCCACATTAAAATTGCCTTCATTTTCCACATCAAAATAATTTTTAGAACCAGCCAGGGCTAAAATTTGGCCAGTTTTAGGATCTTGGGCTACTAAAGCAGCATTTTTTCCTTGATACAATTGAGTGTTTCTTTCTGCTCCTTCTTTAACTACTTTCTCGGCTAATTCTTGTAGTTGCCAATCAAGAGTGGTGATAACCTTTAATCCTCCTTTTTCTACAAACTCTTCGCCATATTTATTAATTAAATAATCACGAATCATCATCACAAAATGAGGGGCTTTAATTGAGCCAAGGCTTTGATTACTAAATTTTGGTTGAGTATTTTGAGCTCGCTGTTTTTCTTCTTTGTCAATAAAACCCAACTTAAACATTTCTTCTAAAATATAGTTTTTTCGCTGTTCTAATTCATCTTTATGCGGTCCCCAAGGCGAGTAATAAGAAGGAGATTTTGGTAGGGCAGCTAAGGTGGCTGCCTCTACAAGATTTAAATCTTTGGCTGATTTTGAAAAATAAGTTTGACTTGCTGCTTCAATACCATAAGCATTAGCGCCATAAGAAATTTGATTAAGATAAAGATTTAAAATTTCATCCTTAGAATAACGCTTTTCTATCCAATAAGCCAAAATAAGTTCTTTAATTTTCCTTGTGAAGGTTCGTTCAGGGGTTAAGAAGGCATTTTTGGCTAATTGTTGAGTGATGGTCGACCCACCCTGAACAATTTTTCCTTTAATAATATTTACCAATAAAGCACGAACCATCGCTCGCCAATCAAAAGCAGCATGTTGGTAAAACCCTTGGTCTTCAGCTGCAATCGTGGCTTGCTTGACATAATCAGGAATTTCTTCAAAAGGAATAATTGTTCTTCTTTCTTCGCCGTGGATTTCGTAAAGTAAAATTTCACCAGTGCGGTCGTAAATTTTAGTAGACTGGCTAATTTGACGATTAACAAACTGCTCGGGACTAGGCAACTCTTTGGCTATTTTTGTAATTACTGTTAACCCCCAAAAAACTATTCCTAAAGCAATTAACAAAAACAGCCCAAGAAGTTTTAAAAAGATTTTTTTCTTTTTTTTCACCTGAATAAAACAATAAACCCAGAATTATACTGGGTTTATTGAAGCACAATAATTGTTATTCAAGATAGTCCTCTTCCTCCTCTTCCAATCCCTCTTCTTCTAATCCCTCATCTAACTCTTCATCAAATTCTTCTTTATCAAATTCCTCTCCCTCGTTCTCTATATCCATATCCTCGTCTAAATCCTGTAACCTTAACGGATTTATAAGAATTGATTTAATCATTATTATAAAATTTTCCGTAATTTTTAACGACCTTTGGTATCCGAATGGCGCATTATATTGTTGCCTTTAGTCGATGCAGCCATCCGAATGATTTATTAAGTCTTTATTTTTAAATTTCTTTTTTGCGGCTGAAGCCATAAAGGGCTGATCTAATTTTATACTTCCTAAAATAGCCGCTGCCAAGGCGTCAGTCACATCGTCATATTTACTAATTTTCTTTATTTTTAAAATTTTTGCAACCACTTTAGCAACCATTTGTTTGTCAGCTAATCCATAACCGGTAATATTTTGTTTAATTTCCAAAGGTGTAAATTCTAGTAATGGTATTTTGTATTTAGTGATTAATAATGTCAAGACCCCTCGGCTCTGCGCCACCTCCAAGGCGGTTTTTAGATTTTTCATAAAATAAATTGTTTCTAAAACCGCTAAATCTGGCCTTTCTTTTTTAAGTAATTTTAAAAAAGAATCTTCTAATTCAACTAATCTTTTATTTTTGTCTTTAGAACGAATTTTTAATAAACCCGCTTTAATGAATTTTAAATTGCTTTTTTCTTTTTTAATTAATCCATAGCCCACGCGGGTAGAGCCGGGATCAATACCTAAAATAACCATTGACAATTGACAATTGACCATTGACCATTAACCATTAACCATTGACAATATGTTAAATGTTAGATGTCGGGCGTCAAATGTCGGTATTAGTATATACCTCTTGCACCTCGTTTTGTTCTAATAGTTCTTCAATAAGTTTTTGAAGTTTTTCTTGGGTATTATTAGATATTTGTTGTTTAAATTTTTCCTTCCATTTCCCTTGCGATTCCTTGTTTTCTCCGCGCGAGTCCGCGACAAAATCAAAAGCCCATTTAACACTTCCGGGTTCAGCGATTTTCGCATTATTCTCATTTAAAATTTTTTTCACTTCAGCAATAGTCCGATTTTTATTATCAGTAATCGCTTCAATTAAAATCGCTACCCCTTCTGGACCATAAGCCTCAATAAGTAATTCTTCTAAATTTTTATCTTCTGAGGCGCGTTTAATCGCAGATTCAATTTTGTCTTGAGGCACTTGATTTTCACGCGCTTTTTCAATGGCCGCTTTGAGTCGGGGGTTAAATTGGGGATTAGGTTCAGTTCGAGCGGCAATAGAAATCGCGTTCAGCAACTTCGAAAACAACTGACCGCGTTTTTGGTCGGCCAATTCTTTTTTATGTTTAATACCTGCCCAATGTGAATGCCCAGCCATAATTATTAATTAATCTTAGTCGATAAACATAAAAAATCAAGAAATTTAAAATAAAAAGCCCCGCGTTCGTTAATGAAAGCGGGGCAACAGCCTCATCTAAAATTTCCCTGGAGGTTTGTCCGAACCCCAGGCAGGCCATGGGCTGTGTCCGGAATTTGCCCGCCATTCAGTCGGAGAATCCATCCCCAATGGCGATAGGTGCCACCAATATTGGCGTACCCATAGTCATAGTAGGCCGTTGGATTGCGATCGACATAGAGGCTGGTTTCAAATTTTGGCAAGTCAATTCTATACCGCGCCGGTTGACCAAATAAAGGGCCAAGAATATCTGTTTGATAATAAAACGGAAACACCACTATTCTATACCAGCCATAATTTAATTTCCGAATCCAATAACAGGGCACTACTTGGCCGTTTATTGTGAAAAAACGATTTGCTCCGGCCAGATATCTTTGCTCCACTAACCTTCCTGATGCGTCATAGATGTAGATGTTCAAATGAGTAGTCCCCTCATTAATAATCAGTCCTACTCGCGGGTCTTGGTTTCGGTAAGGGAACGCCTCGCGCTCATTCCGCGGTCCAGCCGGATCAAAAGTTGCACAGCCCACTAAACCAACAATCAACAACCAACAACTAACAACTAACAGTTTTTTCATCGCTAATCACCTCCTTATGATATGATTTTGACAAAAGTCTGTTTCTAATAATACACATTTTTAGAATTTTGTCAAGGTTTTGTATAAGATCTTAACGTTTTAGAAAATTTAGGTCGAAGCAATTTTACATTAATGTGATGAGATTGCCACGGGGACTTCGTCCCCTCGCAATGACAAATACATACGTCATTGCGAACGAAGTGAAGCAATCTTACATTAATGTAACACCAATGTAAGATCGCCACGGCCTAACGGCCTCGCGATGACGCGTCGAAACCGTCATTGCGAGGCGCAGCCGAAGCAATTTAACATTAATGTACATTTAGATTGCCACGGGGACTTCGTCCCCTCGCAATGACGCGAAAAGAGGTTGCTTCGTCGTCTACGGCTCCTCGCAACGACAAGATCGCTACGGTCTTGCGATTTTGCGATGACAGCATTTGTTTGGGTTTGATTTTTCGCTTTTTATATTCTATATTTTATATTAAAAGATCGCCACAGCCTAATGGCCTCGCGATGACAACAACAAAATGGAACCCTCCAAGAATCCCTTAGATAAAATTAAAGAAAAATTATTTCAGATGCAGCGGGAAGCCGAAGAAAGAGATGCTCAAAGAAGAGCAAATAAAGCTGGCTATCCTTATGCTAATTTAATCACGGCGCCAATAAACATCGAGGCCCTGGCCTTAATTCCTCAAGAAATTTCCCAAAAAGCCAAATTAGCCGCTTTTGAAATCAAAGAAAAGAAAGTGGCTTTAGCGGTTTTTGATCCTAGCGAATCCCAAGCAAAAGAAGTGGTTGAAAAATTAAAAAAAGAGGGTTATGAACCTTCTATTTTTATTGTTTCTTTAAGTGGCCTTAAACACATTTGGAGCTTTTATAAGTTTGTTGTAGAAAAACTTGAAGAGATTACTGGCCAAATTAAAATTGAAGAAAAATTAGTCTCCTTAGAAAAATCCCTTTCCTCTTTAGAGAGTATCAAAAATTCAATTCAAAAACTTAATACGGAAATTAGGCATGCGGGAGAAATTTTAGAAGTAGTTTTGGCTGGGAGTCTAGCCAATCGAGTTTCAGATATTCATTTTGAACCCACAGAAGACTTTGTCAAAATAAGATTAAGAATTGATGGGTTGCTTCACGATGTTTTTAATGAACTTAAAAAAGACATCTATGAACATTTAGTTTCCCGGATAAAATTACTTTCAGGATTAAAAATTAATATCCATGATGAGCCCCAGGATGGCAGATTTACCATAAAATTACCACAAAAAGATGTGGAGGTGAGGGTGGCAGTAGCACCTTCAGAATTTGGCGAGGTAATAGTGATGCGATTACTCGATCCTGATGTCATCAATCTTTCTTTGATAGATTTAGGAATTAGGGAAGATGATTTAGAAATTATCAAGACCGAGCTAAAAAGGCCAAATGGAATGATTTTAAACACTGGCCCAACTGGTTCTGGAAAAACAACCACCCTTTATGCGTTTTTAAATTACAAAAAGAAGCCAGAGATTAAAATAATTACCATTGAAGACCCCATCGAGTATCATCTAGAAGGCATCGAGCAAACCCAAGTGGACGAGGAGGCAGGTTATACTTTTGCTAATGGACTTCGTTCTTTAATGCGTCAGGATCCAGATGTGATTTTAGTAGGAGAAATTCGGGACAAAGAAACAGCCGAAATTGCTGTTCAAGCCGCCTTAACCGGCCATTTAGTATTTTCTACTCTTCATACCAATAATGCAGCCGGCGCCATCCCTCGACTTTTAGATTTAGGAGTAAAGCCTTCAAGTATTGGGCCAGCCCTTACTTTGGTAATTGCCCAGAGGTTAGTGCGCCGACTTTGTGAAAATTGTAAAGTTCCTGAGGAAATTGATGAGACCCTGAGAAGTAAAATTGAAAAATTTCTGGCTAGTCTTCCCAAAAGAGTAAACCAGGAAAAATTCAAAGAAATTAAAATTTTTAAACCTCAAGGATGTATTAAGTGTAACAATACCGGCTATAAAGGGCGTATTGGTATTTTTGAGCTTTTTTTGAACGACCCTGAATATGAGAAATTGTTAATCGATCCCCAAAGTGTTGGTCTCTCATCGCACAAAATACTGGAAGAACTAATTTCTCAGCAAGCCGGTGAATCAGTGATTAAAAAATTTGCCCTAGAACAAGGAATGGTTACTATGCAGCAGGATGGAATTTTAAAGGTAATTTCTGGAATAACCACCTTTGAAGAATTAGAGGGCGTTACCGGACCAATACTTTTATAAATTTATAAAAGTAAAACTACTTGAGTCTGTGGGTAATTTCTCGAAGGCGAGAATTAAAAACTCTTATGAGATTAAAAGAATTTCTTCGAGGAGAGGTCCAGCCAGAGCCCAGTAGTAGACCCGCGATAGCAACTTATCAATTTAACCGATCCGGGCTATTATTCAAAAACTTAATTAATAATTATTACTCGACTGATATCCCGGTAGTAGATAAATTGAGGTTAAATATATCACGGGCTCACTACTGAGCAGAGCCAGACCATCCATAAACTAAAAGAAATTCCTTAATTTACCCACAGACTCAAGCAGTCTACCCTAAAATAGCATATTTTATGAAAAAAGTCAATAGCAAGAGGAAAACAATTTTATATAAATCTTCTTCTAATGAAGATAAGTTTATTGATTCATTTCTACGGCCAACTACCTGGTCAGGTTATATCGGCCAAGAAAAAATTAAAAAAAACCTTGATTTGATTTTAAGAGCGGCTAAAAAAAGAAACGAATCAATCGATCATTTGTTATTCTATGGACCAACAGGATTGGGCAAAACCACTCTGGCTACTTTGGTGGCTAAAGAGATAGGCGCTAATTTAAAAATTACTACCGGACCAGCCCTGCAAAAAGTGGGAGACTTAGCGGCTGTTCTTTCCAGTTTAGAAGACAAAGACATTCTTTTTATTGATGAATGCCATCGGATTAATCGACAAATTGAAGAGGTTTTATATTCGGCGATGGATTCTTATAAATTACACCTGCTTGTTGGTAAAGGGTTAGGTAGTCGGATGGTTTCTTTAGATCTACCAGCTTTTACCTTGATTGCTGCCACTACCAGACCAAATCTGTTATCCAATCCTTTGCGTTCGCGTTTTGGCGCAATTTTTCAGTTTGATTATTATAGTTTAAACGAAATTGAAACAATCATCAAGCGTTCAGCTGAATTAATGGAAATAAAAATTGAGCCCAGCGCTGTTTCAACTTTGGCTAAAGTTTCTCGTTTCACTCCTCGAATTGCTAACCGCTTACTTAAGCGGGTGAGGGATTTTGTTGAAGTTAATAATTTAAAAATTATTGACAACAACGCTGTTAATGAGACCTTAAAATTTTTAGAAATTGATTGTTTGGGGTTAGAGCCCTGCGAACGCCGACTTTTAGAGGTGATTATTAAAAAATTTAACAACCGACCAGTCGGCATTAATACCTTAGCGGCTGCTTTAAGTGAAGACAAAGGAGTAATTGAAGAAGTGTATGAGCCGTATTTAATAAAACTTGGATTACTAGAAAGAACACCTTTAGGCAGGCGAGCCACGGAAGCCGCGTATAAACATTTGGGGTACTAATTGATATTTACTTCGCGATATTGATGGATATTTATTGTAAAATTTAAATTTATGATAATTTCTGAATTTCTTCCTAATCCTATTGGCAAAGATCAAGAAGGTGAATGGATAGAATTGTTTAATAATAGCGACAATGCGGTTAATCTCAGTGGTTGGCAGATTAAAGATGCTTCAGGAAAAACTTTTACTTTTAAAAATCAAATAATTGCTCCTTATGAATATCTGGTGCTTGATTACAAAACTACTAAAATCTCTTTAAACAATGACTCAGAAACACTTTTTCTTTATGACGCAAAAGCTAATTTAGTGGATAAAGCGGCATTTGCTGGTATTGCGCCTGAAGGAAAAAGTTTGATTCGCCAAAACGGTCAATTTATTTTTACTAATGAGCCAACACCGGGAAAAGCGAATAAGTTGTCTGAGCAATCAGAAGACAAAACAGGCCTTAATTCGCTTCCTCAAGAGAAGCTAGTTGCCTTAAGCGATTTTCCCGAAAGTCAAGGCAATCAAGTTAATGGAGACATTAATTTAACTAATTTATTTCTTGGTTTTTGTTTAGTCTTAGCTCTGTCTTTTGTTTTTATTTTTATCATCAAAAAATTAAATTTATTATCAGAATGAATACATCAAAACTTCTTTACAAAACAAATTCATCAAAACAAACAAAAAAACTTGCTAGTATTTTAGCGTCTGTTATTGCAAACCAAAGACGAGTTAACCTCAAAAACGCTTTAGTTTTTGCTTTAACAGGTGATTTAGGCACAGGCAAAACTACTTTTATCCAGGGATTTTTGCGCGGATTAAGAATAAAGAAAAAAATTACGAGCCCAACTTTCGTCCTTATTAAAAAGTTCGTCATCCGCGTAAATCCGCGCATTAATCCGCGTAAATCAGCGACTGTTTATCATATTGATTGTTATCGAATTAAAAAGGCCAGTGAGTTATTAAAAATAGGCCTAAGAGAAATTTTCAATAATCCCCAAAACATTATTTTCATTGAGTGGGCAGAAAAAATAAAAAAATTTTTGCCTAAAAACACGATTTGGATAAAATTTAAACACGGCGAGAAAATTAACCAAAGGACAATTGAGTTTTATAATAAATCTTAATTTTCTCATTGCGAACGCAGTGAAACAATCTCTTAGGATTGCTTCATCGTCTATAACTCCTCGCAATGACATTTTTAACCGTCATTGCGAGCCGGCGTTATCCGGCGAAGCAATCTTACATTATTGATGTAAATATAACACTAATGTAAGATCGCCACAGCCTAATGGCCCCGCGATGACTCACCGGATTTGTCATTGCGAGCGTAGCGAAGCAATTTTAAACAATATTCTCGTAATGTTTTATATCACAACCTTTTTCATTAATTGTCAAGGCGATTAAATCTATCTGCCAACCTTTATTGTCTTTAATTAATTTTGCATTATGACCGGCATACAAGCAGGCGGTTCTTTTTAGTTTTTGAAGCTTGGATCTAGTTAATTGGTCCTCTGGTGAGAGTTGTTTTTCTGGGGCTTGCCCTGAGCTTTGCCGGAGGGTTTTCACTTCTACAAAAACCAAGGTTTTGTCAGGTGCTTTGGCAATAATATCCAGTTCTCCCCAAGGTCGCCGAAAATTCCGCTCAATAATTTTATAGCCTTTTTTAACAAGATATTCACAGGCCAGGTCTTCACCAAACTTTCCTAAACTAAGAGCAAGTTCTTTAAGCTGATTATTAGTTGCTTCTAAGGCCATATTAATAGTGATTAATATTTTTATAAATACCAAGTCTTTAATTTATTGATTTAATTATTACAGATATTGATTATGTTTGGCAAATGATTTAAAATAAGTCCAAGTTTCCCAGGGAAACTTGGACACAGTGTAAAATGTTAAACATGGTTAACAAAAATTAGTTAAATTAGTTATTAAAAACCTTAAATATTAGCCCTCAAAATTCTTAAAATATTCTTATAAAATTCTTAAAATGCAAAACTTAACAAAAAAACAGAATTCAAATCAACAAAATTTAATAGAGGAACAAATAAAAACAGGTGATAATACAAATAAAGAGATAAAAATAGATCCCAATTATATTATCTGGTTAATTAATAGTTATGGTTCTTTTGGTTTTACCTCGTCTGGTTTATATAGAAATAAAATACCAACTTTTCAATTGAAAATGACTGTTAGTAAGATAAAATTTTTAGAGCAAATAAGGGATTATTTGGGATTGAAAAATAAAATATATAAATATCATTACCCGGGCAAGGATAAATCAAAAAGGGAGCCACAAGCTATTCTTATTGTCAGAGACTTTAAACAGCTTAAAGACATAATAATTCCATTTTTTTACAAAAAGCTTACAGATGAGAAAAGAAGTCAATTTATAAAATGGTTAGAAAAAATAGATCAAGATCCGGAAATTTCAGATAGATTTAAGTCTTTGTACCGGCTTTATAAACTCGGGGTCTATGATACAAACCCCAAATTTACTGAAAAATTTAAAGATTAGATTAGATATTAATTCGTATGGGCGCTTGACCCTCCGGGGATTCCCTTCGGGAAAATGCATTGCCGGAGCCTTTAGTTGGAGGCGCGCTTTTCGGGTGCCAAAATTTGTTTCAAAATGTTTCACGGCAAACATCGAAAACACAAATTTTTCAAAAATGTAGATTTCATGCGACTATCGGCTTTTCGCCAAAATCCAATGTTTCACATTGTTTTACGCTTTTTGTCAAGAAATGTAGATTTTATGCGATTATCCGATAATGCGATGAAATTTACATTTTTTGAGACTGCCCTATTTATCCCTTTCTCAATCGCTTTTCTAAGGAAATTTTCAAGAATAATGACCACAATAATAAAACTTATAATAAAGAGACTAGCGGTTCTAAGATCCTTTTTAAGAATATCAGTTTCAAAAGCGAAAATATAACCTATCGAAACAAAAGTTATTGACCAAATTAAGCAAGCAGGAATAGTATAACGCAATAAATCTTTAACGGAAATCCCGAGATAGCCATTAGCCATTAAGACAATCCGGTTTAAGCTCCAGGCAAATTTGGAAATAAAAATATATAAACTATTATTAATTTTTAACCGGCGCAAAAAACTCTCTATTTTTTCTAAATTAATAAACAAAAATTTCTTTTTATTTGTTTTACTAAGTTTTCTACCAATTGACCAATAAACTAAATCATGAAGAACAGCGCCGATAAAAGCAATTATTATGATGTCAAAAATGTCCAAATAACCTTTATGGCTTAAAACTCCGGCTAAAAGCAAAACAACTTCACCTTCAATAAACATCGAGAGGAAAAGAATTAAATAAGAGAGAAGACGATGAGTTTCAGAAAAATTTGTTAAAAGAGATTCCATAATTGCTAAGTGCGCCCACTTGGATTCGAACCAAGGACCCCGTCTTTATAAGAGACGTGCTCTACCGCTGAGCTATGGGCGCAATTTAGGCGCTTATCGGTTTAAGTTTAAAGCTTTTTATTAAATTCTCAAACTCCTCTCTTTCTAGGGTTTCTTTTTCGATTAATTTTTGGGCAATCGCTTGCAAAACTTTTTTGCGGGAGACGATAATTTTTTTGGCGGTACTTAACGCTTTATCAATAAAATTCTTCACTTCTTTATCAATTTCCGCCGCCACTTTCTCCGAATAATTTTTTTCAGTAGTGATTTCTCTGCCCAAAAATATTAGTTCTTCGGTTTTGCCATAAGTAATAGGACCAATTTTTTCTGACATACCAAATTTGGTGACTAATTTTCTCGCCAAATCAGAAGCGTTTTGTAAATCATTGGCAGCGCCGGTGGAAATATCATTAAAGATTATTTGTTCTGAAGCATAACCGCCAAGTAGCACTGTTAAGTCAGTCATAAACTGAGATTTGGTTCTTAAATAAGTTTCTTCAGTGGGCAGTTTTAAAGTATAACCGCCTGTTCGGCCACGAGCGACAATCGAAACTTTATGTACTGGATCAGCATTTTTTAAACTGGCAGCCACTAAGGCATGACCGGCTTCATGATAAGCAGTAATTTCTTTTTCTTTGGCTGACAAAACACGAGAGCGGCGTTCCGGGCCCAGCAAAACTTTTTCAATAGAATCAAAAATATCTTGCTGGGTTATTTCTTTTTGATTTTTTCTGGCTGCTAAAAGCGCTGCCTCGTTCATTAAATTAGCCAAATCAGCGCCGGAAAATCCAGGCGTTCTTTCCGCCACTCTTCTTAAATTAACATCTCTGGCTAATTTTTTTTCGCGACTATGAATTTTTAAAATTTCTTCTCGATCATTGATGTCCGGCATATCTAAAACAATGCGGCGGTCAAAACGACCCGGTCTTAAAAGCGCTGGATCCAAGACGTCTGGGCGATTCGTCGCCGCAAGCACGATGCGCTCATCATTTCTTTCAAATCCATCCATCTCCACTAAAATTTGGTTTAATGTTTGTTCTCTTTCGTCATGGCCGCCACCTAAACCAGCACCGCGTTCTCGGCCAACCGCGTCGATTTCATCAATAAAAATAATACATCTACCGGCTTTTTTAGCGGTTTGGAAGAGATCGCGAACCCGACTAGCCCCGACTCCGACAAAAAGCTCCACAAATTCTGAACCGGAAATATGAAAGAAGGGCACATTAGCCTCGCCTGCTACGGCGCGTGCCAAAAGCGTTTTTCCACAGCCTGGTGGCCCTAAAAGTAAAACTCCTCGAGGAATCCTCGCGCCAATTTCTAAATATTTTTTGGGATTTTTAAGAAAATCTACCACTTCTATTAATTCTTCTTTTGCTTCTTTTAAGCCCGCCACATCTTTAAAGGTAATTCGGTCTTTGAATTGAGTAAAAAGTTTGACATTGGCTTTACCAAAAGTAAAAGCCTGGCTCATGCCAGTACGCGCCTGTTTAAACATCAGCCAGAAGAAAACGCCAATAATTAAAAGCGGCAAAAGCGAAGGAATAAGAACGCTCATCCAAAAACGAAAACCTGACTCTTCTTTAATTTCTAAGTTAACTTTCTGGAGAGCGGCTGGCTCCACACCATAATTTTTCAAAGTTTCTGACAAGCCAGCCTCAGCTTCTTTTTTAGAAATTGCCCGAGAGCCGTCTTTTAATTCAATTTTTAAGTCATTGCCAGAAACAACAATTTTTGCCACTTCACCATTGTTTATTTTAGAAACTAATTGGTCGATACTTAAAACAGCGGCTGGTTTTTGCTCGGTATAAAAAAGCGAAAAAATAAACGCTATGAGCAAAAGCGTCATAATTGCCCAAAAAATGTTTTTAGAGAGAGTTCTCATCGTTTCTTTCGGTCGCTTGTCTATTAAATAGTAAATAATAATTTTTTAAATGTCAATTTTTAGGAGATTTTTTAATAATAAACGGCCGACTTTTTATTAGTCGGCCGAATAAAAGTTGAGAGCTAAAGTAGTAGTTGAGCTAGAGGCCCTTCCGAAGATGGAGGAAAGGCCGGAAGCTCAAAGTGTTGAATTAGGGCCTCTCGCTTAACTCCTGGACACCCCAGTGGCCTAAAAAGACACAATCGGCCAGCAGGAATGTCTTTGAAGGCCAAAACTTCCACTGCTATTTTTCCGTTTTCGACGAAGCGATGTAGGCAATTTAACCACGGGTGCTTTACCATTTCTGGCGAAAACACCAAATTTGTTTTTACCGGTTCCGACAACCTGACCCACTCCACTTTTTCCATTTTTACCCTCCTTTTTTTTATTTTTAAAAATAAAAAAATTAAAACTTCCACCCCCCTTCTTTAGAGATTTCCACCTTCTTTAGAGATTTTCAAGCTTCTATTTTCAATATAAGTAATTTTCTTCTAAATGTCAACCTAGGGCTTTTTTAAAATAATTCTTTTTTCTTCAGGCTTGATTGATTCAATAATAAATTGATATTCTTTGCCGAGTTGTAGTTTTTCTTTCATCTCTTCTAAACCACCAAATTCTGCTACATGGATTAACCCTTGAAGTCCGTGTTCCAAATTTATATAGGCGCCAAAAGGATTAAATTTATAAACCATACCAATTACTTCTTGGCCGACTTTGAATTTGTCGCCAATATTTTCCCAGGGGTCAGGCTTAAACGCTTTCAGTGAGAGAAATATTCGACCATCTTTAATTTCAATAATTTTTGCTTTTACTGATTCATTAATCTCCACCACTTCTTTAGGATTATCAATCAAGCGGTGCTCAAGTTCAAAAACAGGAATTAACCCTTCAATTGTAGGATTATCAGCAAAGCGAACAAAGACGCCGAAATCAGCAATACTTGAAACCACTCCCTCAATCACATCACCAATCTTATATTGATTAATAAATTCTTTAATATCTTGTTCAACAACGTCCCGTTCAGAGATGATTAATTTATTGGTGCGGGGGTTAAGATCAATAATTTTAACTTTCATTTCTTTGCCAACAAATTTTCTTAATTCTTCCAAGATTTTGTTTTTCTCGGCATTTTCCACCCGAGGATAATGGTCGTTGCTTAATTGAGAAACTGGTAAAAAGGCCTTAATGTCATTAATTTTAGCCACTAAACCGCCGCTATTAGCACCAATAATTTTTATAGTCAATATTTCTCCTCGCTCTTTCACCTCTTTTAATTCTTGCCAGTTTTTTTGTTGTTGAGCGCTACTTAACGAAAGCTCGACAAAACCATCTTCGTTTTCTAAAGATATTACCTTTGCTGTCACCTCATCGCCCGGTTTTAAATTTTTCAAAATATTTTTAGCGCTCGATAACTCTATTCCATAAATAATGCCGGTGCCAAATTTATCTAAATCAAAATAAGCGGCCCTTGAGGTTCTTTCTAAAAATTTTGCCTCAATCAAATCACCCTCTCTTAAAAGAGAAATTAAGTCGGGCTCGTTTTTTATTAATTGCCCAATAATGGAAATATTTTTTTTATTGTTAGTAGAAGGTAACATAAATAAAATATTAAATGATAAATAATAAGTAGTCAATAATTTAAATTATCATTGCGAGGGCGTCTCTTCTTCATTGTGAGCTAAAACAGATAGAGTTAATTATTGCGAGGCGCAGCGAAGCAATCTAACAATAAGGCAAGTTCGTCATTGCGAGGCACAGCCGAAGCAACCCTAAATACTATCCTTACTGACGATCGTCAGTAAAGATAGTAAATATCTCTTCGGCTTTGATTAGGAAGTAAATATAAAACTCTGTCCAATTGATTGGACAAAGTTTATTTGGTTATGCCACAAATTTAAACCTTATCAAACCTGGTTCAATTAATTGAACCAAGGTTTATAAGATTGCTTCATCGCTTCGCTCCTTGCAATGACATTTTGGTTCAGTCAATTGAACCAAAGAAAAATTTGTTAAATCAATTTTATACGAATATCTTACGATCGTCAGATATTCGTATAGATAAGGTCTTTAACCTGTTTCCCCATAGGGAAGCGCTTTGTTTTTAAAACATTTTTTGAATGGTATAGTCGCCTATACCATTCAATTATGTTCGATACTTCTTTACTTATTGACTTTTGAAATTAAGATAAGTTATTATTTAATTAATATGCTTACTTCTCACAAAAAACAAAAAATTATCAAGGAATATCAGGTTCATGAAAAGGATACTGGTTCAAGCGAGGTCCAGGCAGCTCTTTTGACAAAGAGAATAAATGAATTGGTAGCGCATTTAAAAAAACATCCAAAAGATCATCATTCTCGTCGGGGTCTTTTAAAGATGGTAGGAAAAAGAAAGAGATTTTTAGATTATTTAAAGAAAAATAACCCCAAAAGCTATTCATCCTTAGTTAAAAAATTGGGACTGAAAAAATAGGTAAAGCGCTAAGCGCAAATCGCAAAGCGTATAAAGTAAACGATTAGCGCTTGGCGATTAGCGATTTGCAAATACTGTGGTTCATAAATCTCAGCGCGTTGGAGTTTTTATTGATATTCAAAATCTTTATCATTCAGCCAAACATCTTTACTCAGCCCGCGTTAATTACCGAGAGTTAATTAAAGAATTAGTGGCGGGCCGACAACTCATTCGGGCGATTGGCTATGTGGTTAAAAGTGAAACTGCCTTAGGAGAGGCATCTTTTTTTGAGGCCTTAACCAAAACCGGGATTGAGCTCCGAATTAAAGATCTTCAAATTTTTCCTGGTGGCGTTAAAAAAGCGGATTGGGATGTGGGAATGGCAGTTGATGCTATTCGGATGGCAAATTTTTTGGATGTGATAATTTTAGTCACTGGTGATGGCGACTTTGTTCCTTTAGTGGAATATTTAAAATGGGGATTGGGTAGGGAAGTTGAGGTGGCGGCTTTTGGTCGCAGCGCCTCGGCTAAATTAAAAGAAGTAGCCGATTTTTTTACTGATTTAGAGAAAATACCGAAGGCGATACTTAAAAAATAGGCAAATCGTAAATCGCAAAGCGTTATTAATGGATAGTAAATCGTAAAGCGCATAAAGTAAACGATTAGCGCTTAACGATTAGCGATTCGCAAAATAAATGGATTTACAAAAACAACAATTTACAACAGAAATTGCCGGCCAGACCCTGAAACTTGAAATTTCCCGTATTGCCGAGCAGGCCAATGCGGCGGTTTTAGGCACTTATGGTGACACTTCAGTTTTGGTAACTGCCACAATGAGTAAAGAAGATAGAGCGGTCAACTATCTTCCTTTAGTGATTGATTATGAAGAAAGATTTTATGCCGCTGGCAAAATTATTGGTAGCCGTTTTATTAGAAGAGAAGGTCGACCTTCAGAGGAGGCGGTTTTGTCTGGCCGCTTAATTGATCGAAGTTTGCGGCCATTTTTTGACCAAAAACTGCGGCGGGATATCCAAATTATCGTGACTGTTTTGTCTTATGACGAAGAAAATGATCCTGATTTTGTTGCTTTACTTACTGCCTCTCTTGCTTTAGGTATTTCTGATATTCCTTTCAATGGTCCGATAGCTGGAATAAAATTAGCCCGATTCGCTGACGGCCAAACAGTTATTAATCCTACTAACTCAATTCTTAAAAAAGAAAACAAGTTAAATTTTGAAGCTTTTATTTCTGGAACAGCTAAAAAGATTTCAATGATTGAATTGGCGGGGTATGAAGCAAAAGAAGAAGAGGTAATTGAGTCTTTTAATTTAGGACAAGAAGAAATTAAAAAACTTATTGCTTTTCAAGAAAATATCATTAAAAGTATTGGTCGGCCTAAAATCGACTATAACTATGACGACGATGATGACCTAAAAAACAAAGTTCAAGAATACTTAAAAGATAAATTAGAGGAGGCTGTTTATACCACCGAAAAAACCGATCGTCAAAGTAAAATTAATGCCCTAAGAGAAAAACTAAGAGAATATCTTATTGAAAATGGTTTAAGTGATAAAGATTTATCGAAAGCAGATTTATTATTCGAAAAAGAAATTGATAGATTGGTTCATAAAAATATTATTGAATTAGAGAAAAGACCTGATGGCCGGGCTTTAGATGAAATTAGGCCACTTTATGCCGAGGCCGGTCTTTTTAAACGACTTCACGGTTCGGCTTTGTTCGTTCGTGGTAGCACCCAGGCTTTGGCCGTGGTTACTTTAGCGCCTCCGGGCGCCGAACAATTAATTGAAACAATGGAAATTTCCAGCAAGCGCCGCTTTATGCTGCATTATAACTTCCCGCCTTATTGTGTTGGTGAAATTAGTCGTTTGGGCTCACCAGGCCGCCGGGAAATTGGCCACGGTGCTTTAGCGGAAAAAGCATTAAAACCCCTTATTCCTTCTCAAGAAGAATTTCCTTATACTATTCGCGTAGTTTCTGAAATTTTGTCTTCCAACGGTTCTTCTTCAATGGCAACAGTATGCGCGTCCTCGATGGCTTTAATGGACGCTGGCGTGCCGATTAAAAAAGCAGTGGCAGGCATTGCGATGGGACTGATGACGCAGACCGACGCGGACTTAACACAGGCTGACGCGAAAAAAAATTATAAAATATTAACCGATATTCAGGGACCGGAGGATCATCATGGCGATATGGACTGCAAAGTGGCTGGCACAACCGATGGTATTACTGCTATTCAGATGGATGTTAAAATTGAAGGTTTAAGTTTGGAGATATTAAAAAATGTTTTATTGCAAGCCAAAAAAGCCCGCTTAGAAATTTTAAAATTTATGGAAAGTGTTATTGATAAACCGCGATCTCGGGTTTCTCCTTATGCGCCCATTATAATGACTACAGACATTAAACCAGAGCAGATTGGTGAAGTAATTGGTCCAGCCGGTAAAGTTATAAACAGCATCATTGCCGTAACAGGTGTAGAGAGTATTGATATTGAACAGACAGGCCGCGTCTTTGTGGCCAGCCGTGATATAGATAAAGCTAAAGATGCTATTCAACAAATCCAGGCAATAACTCGCGATTTTCAAATTGGAGAAATTGTTATCGGTAAAGTGGTTAAAATTTTAGATTTCGGAGCGATTGTCGATTTAGGTGGAGGCAAGGAGGGAATGATTCATATCTCTGAACTCAAAAATGGTTTTGTGCAAAAAGTAGAAGATGTGGTAAAAGTTGGCGATATGGTCAGAGCGAAAGTAATAAAAGTGGAAAACGGCAAAATCGGATTATCACTGAAAGCGGTGAAAAACGGTAATTAGGTAATTGGGTAATACCGCAATTACTTATTTACTTAATTAATTTAATTACCGATTTAATAACTTTGAAAGTCTCGATTTTAATCTCGCGGCTTTACCCCGCACCTTTGGAAGATAGCAACGCCCAACCATTTTTCTTATCAAGAAAATTTTCATTCCCAAAGCCAGAATTTTTAGTTCAAACAAAACTTTTACTGCGGCGTTGTGAAAAATGAAATCTTCCAAAGGTGCGGGGTTTATTTTTTTGTCTTATTTTAGTAATTTGTTTAATCGTGATTTCAATCGACTAGCTTTGTTTTTCTTAATAAGCCCAACCTTCGCCGCTTTATCCAGCTTTTTATAAACTTGCGATAAGTATTCTTTGGCTTTTTCTTTTTCGCCTTGCCCTGAGTTTGTCGAATGGGCAGCGGCAATTAATTTTTTATATTGCTTAATAACCGACTTTAATTCGGCTTTTCTTTGAAGATTTCTTTTGCGGCGTCTAATATTTTGCCGCAGGGCTTTTTTCGCTGATTTAGTGACTGGCATACAATAAAAATTATTAATTTCCAATTACCAATTTTCAAAATTTTCAATGGGTAATTCTATAAATCTTAAATGAAGTACAATTAAGTGTCAATAGTTTTTTTAATAAAAATTCATTATAATTAGAAATTAGAAAATAGTTAGAAATTAGAAATTGGAAATTAGATTTATGCTTTATTCTCTTTCTGGAAAACTTATTATAAAAAAGCCTCAGTTTGTGGTGATTGAAGTCAATGGTTTTGGATTTAAAATTTTTATTTCCTCAAGAACTCTTCGAAAACTACCGAAATTAAACAATAGAATTAAATTGTTTTGCTATGCTTATCATTATCAAAATGGGACAGAACTTTATGGTTTTTTGGAAGAGAAAGAAAGAGAAATTTTTGAACTATTGAACTCTATTAGCGGCGTGGGGCCAAAAGCGGCTTTAAAAATTTTAGATGAAATGAGGCCAGAGCTTCTTTTAGCGGCTATTAGCTGCGGCAAAACAGATCTTTTAATAAGAGCCACTGGTGTAGGAGTAAAAAAGGCTAACAGAATAATTTTGGAACTGGCCGATAAGATTAAAAAGCAGAAGATTGAGGCTCATTCGGCAGGGGTTTCGACTGAGCTCAGCCGAATGTCCTCAGGGCAAGCCGAAATCAAGCAAATGGAATCTGATTTTGAATTAGAGGAAATTTTAAAATCTCTTGGTTATAAAAGAAACGAAATTCATAAAGCGATTAGTCAGCTTCCCCAAAAAGCCAAAACCCTTCAGGAAAAAATTAAGTTTGCTTTAAAAATTCTTACCCAGTAGTAGACCCGCGATAGCCAATTTATCTTTAGCTCATCGCAGTTCTGAATTATTAATTTTATTTTATCTATTATGACCAATTTACACCCAGTTGAAAGCCTACGATAAATTGAGCTAAAGCAATCGCGGGCTCACTACTAGGCTTAGCGGTAAATAATGGAAAAAATTTTAATAATAATTAAAGAAATAATTCCTCAGCCAATTTTTAATTTTTTTCAGCCGATTTATCATTGGGTTTTAAGTTTTTTGGGCGCTTTTCTTTATGGTTTCCCTTCGCAAAAAATGATTGTCGTTGGCGTAACCGGCACCAAAGGTAAAACCACCACTTGTTATTTAATTGCTCAAATTTTAGAAGCTTGTGGTTATAAGGTTGGTATGGCGACTACGGTTCTTTTTAAAATTGGCGAGAAAGAATGGATTAATACTGCTAAACAGACAATGTTGGGCAGGTTTCAATTACAAAAATTACTTTCGGAGATGGTTAAAAATAGTTGTCAATACGCAGTTATTGAAACTTCCTCTGAAGGAATTTTACAATACCGTCACCGGTTTATTGATTATGATGTGGCAGTTTTCACCAATCTTTCACCAGAGCATATTGAGAGGCATAAAAGTTTTGAAAATTATCGCCAGACAAAATTAAAATTATTTGAAAAAGTAGCTCAAAAAAAGAATGGAATAGGTATCTATAATTTAGATGATGAGAATGTCGGCTATTTCTTGAGGCCAAAAATTACCAAACAATATGTTTATACCTTAAAACTACCAGCGGATCGGGGTCAAATTCAAAATTTATATTATGTTTCTGATATTAAATCCACCATTCAGGGCACAACCTTTTTATTTTCTATGCCTGATGGAAAAAGCGAGAGGTTCGAAATGCCATTAATCGGTGAATTTAATGTCTATAATGCAGCAGCCGCCATTTGTGTGGCGCTATCTCAAGGACTGTTAATATCAGAAATTAAAAAAGCCCTTAGTAAGGTTAAAGCGCCGCCTGGCAGATTAGAATTAATTGACAAAGGACAAAACTTTACTGTCATTGTTGATTATGCTCATGAGCCAGCCAGTTTAGAAGCAGTTTATAAAACAATAAGCAGCGCGCAAATCGCAAAGCGCAAATCGCAACTGATTTGTCTATTAGGCGCTCAAGGCGGCGGCCGGGATAAATGGAAAAGAGCAGAAATGGGTAAAATCGCCGCCAAATACTGCGATAAAATTATTCTTACCAATGAGGATCCATATGACGAACCGCCTCTTAATATAATAAATGAAATTGAGGAAGGTATCCGCGTAAATCCGCGTAGTCATCCGCGTAAATCCGCTTCTATTTATAAAATTATTGATCGCCGCGAGGCGATTGAAAAGGCGTTATCAATAGCCAAAAAAGACGATGTGGTAATTTTAACCGGTAAAGGTGGCGAGGTTTGGATGTGTATAGAAAACGGCAAAAAAATTCCCTGGAATGAAAAAAGAATTGTTGAAGAATTGCTTACCAGCCTGCGCCAATCGGGCTGATATTTACGGTGTTGATATTAAAACCTCAACGTTTTCAGCACTAATTTTTACAGGAGAAATTTCTGGTGGATAATTAATATCGTCTTTTTCAATTTTTAAAGTTTGCCAACCGATTTTTGGCTCGGAGATGGTTAAATTAATTCTTAATTCTTGTGGGTTAACTAGTTTAAAATCGCTTTCCCGGCCAGAAAAAGTCACCTTAACTTCGGTGGGCGAAAATTTAGAGATGATATAATTTTGAGGAAGATTTTTAAATTGGACTGGTACAATGAATTGTTTCTGGACAAAAGCGATCTGAGGAAAAAATAACCACCAAAAGAAAAACGATATCACCAATGAAAGCAAAAATAGTTTTAAATTTTTCTTTAATGTCTTCTTATAAAATTCTATTTTTTGTTCCGGAAACTTTTCTTCTAAAAATTGCTGAATTATTTTTTTCACCTCTTCAATATCATTATACGAAGTTAATTTTTTATTATAGGCAATAGAAACATTGCCCTTTTCTTGAGAGACGACCACCACTAAAGCGTCCGAGACTTCGGCTAAGCCTAAACCGGCTCGGTGGCGAGTACCAAATTTTTTAACTGCCTCAATGTCTTCAGCCAATGGTAGATGAACGGCAAACTTTTTAATGAGATTGTTTTCAATAATTATTGCTCCATCATGGCCGGGCGAGGACTCGTCAAAAATACTTAAAAGTAAAGGCAAAGAAATCTCGCCATTTAAAATCACACCACCTTCTAAGTGTCGTTCTAATAGTTCTTGGCCAGGAAAAACAATCAAGGCGCCCAGGCGATGCTGAGTAAAATATTCTATAGCCTGAATGATAGTTTTTAAGGTTTGTTCAGTAATTGGCAAGGCAGCCCGTTTAAAACCAATGGTGCCAATTATGCTTAGGAACCGGCGTAGTTCTTTTTGAAAAATTACTACTAAAATTATTAAGAAAATACCTGCGAAAGGTTTAAAAACCGCTTTGGTTAAAGGAAGGTCTAAATTAATACTCGCCTCATATATTAAAAATAAAATTAAAATGCCTAAAATAATAGGTATTAACCTTGTTTTTTTAATGAGAAGGAAAATAAAGTAAATAAAAAAAGCGATAATTAAAATATCAAGCAGTTCCTTTAGAGAAATTCCTGAAAAAAACTCAGAAATATTAGCTAATTTATTTTGATAAAATTCTAACCACATAGGCATTTTCATTATCTTTACAATTCTCCGCGCTGACATCCGTCCTTATTCGCTTTTGACAAAACATAGAAGCGAAAATTTGTGAAACACAACGCGAAATAATGCGAAACAACTTTACATATCCTTTGTTGTTTTTATTATATAAAAAATTGTAAAATTAAACCAGATTTGATTTATGAAAAAATATGAAGTTTTAGAGCATCCGGCAGAGCTTCGGTTGATGATTTATGGCAAAACCATAGAAGAGTTGTTTATTAATGCCGCTGAAGCAATGGCCAATATTTTAAGCTCTAAATTTAAAGAGGTTCAACCTCCTAAAGTTGACAGTCAATATTTGGAGGTTGAACCTCTCAAAATTGAATCAGTTGATCTAAATTCTCTTTTGGTTGATTTTTTGAGCGAGATTTTAGCGAAGTCGCAAATTAACAAATGCGTTTATCTTGTTTCAAAAATAAAAATTACCCAATTACCTAATTACTCAATTACTAAATCGCCAAGCCTAGAAGCCGAATTCATCGGCTATCCCGTAGAGCATTTTGACGAAGATATCAAAGCCGTCACCTACGAGGATTTAAATATTCAGAAAATAAATGGAATTTGGCAAACAATTTTGGTATTTGACATTTAAATGGTAATCTGGAAAAGTGTTTTTAGGCGGTGCTTCGGCATCGCCATTATTTTTGATATAATTAAAACAATGCTCACTAAAAAAGATTTAATAAAAATTACTGATTATCTCTGGGAGATTCCAAAATCTTTTCGCGCCGATATGCGCGTCCCGGCAAGAATTTATGTTTCAGAAAAGATGTTAGCTGATGTTTTTCGAGATAAATCTTTAGAACAACTTATTAATACCGCTACCTTGCCGGGAATTGTAAAATATGCCATCGCGATGCCTGACGCTCACGAAGGTTATGGGTTTTGTATCGGCGGCGTAGCAGCCACTAAATTTCCAGATGGAGTAATTTCTCCTGGCGGAGTAGGCTACGACCAAAATTGTGGTGTCAGATTGTTAATCTCGCATTATACAGAGAAAGAAATTAAATCCCATTTAGAAAAATTAGCCACGGAAATTCAAAAAGAAGTCCCTTCGGGCCTAGGGAGGGGAAGACAAATAAAACTTTCAATAGCCGAAATCGACAAAATTTTAGAAAGTGGTATTCCTTGTTTGGTCAATCGAGGCTATGGCGAAAAAGAAGATATTGAAAACTGCGAACATCAAGGGAGAATGGAAATGGCTGATCCATCCTGCGTTTCGGAAATGGCTAAGAATCGAGGGAGAGATCAAGTGGGAACTTTGGGGAGCGGCAATCATTTTTTAGAAATTCAAAAAGTGACTGAGATTTTTGATGAGGAAATTGCTAAAGCCTTTGGTTTATTTAAAGATCAGGTAGTGGTGATGATTCATACTGGTTCGCGTGGTTTAGGTCATCAAAATTGTACTGATTATTTAAGAATTGTCATTCCTGCTTATCCAAAATATGGAATAAAACTGCCAGATAAAGAGCTGGCTTGTGTTCCTTTTAATTCGCCCGAGGGTCAAAGATTCTTCAAAGCAATGTCCGCGGCTTGTAATTTTGCTTGGGCAAATCGGCATATGATAATGCATTATGTAAGGCAGGCTTGGAAATCAGTTTTAGGTGAAAAAGCAAATTTAAAATTGCTTTATGACGTGGCTCATAATATTGCCAAGATTGAGGAATATGAAGTTGATGGTGAAAAAATGAAATTAATAGTTCACCGTAAAGGTGCCACGCGGGCCTTTCCTGCCGGCCATCCGGAAATTCCAGAAAAATATCGCGGAGTTGGCCAACCAGTAATTATTCCGGGTTCAATGGGCACAGCCTCGTATGTTTTAGTCGGCACAGAAAAATCAAAAGAAGTCTGGTACACAGTTTGTCACGGTGCGGGCAGGACAATGTCGCGGCATGCCGCTACCCGTGCTTTATCTGGTCAGGAAGTGGTAAGGAATTTGGAGTCTCGAGGCATTATTGTTAAATGTTATTCAATGAAAGGTATTGCCGAAGAAGCGCCAATGGCTTATAAGAACATTTCAGAAGTGGTGGAGGTAGTGCATAATGCTGGGCTCTCTAGAAGAGTAGCTCGCCTTATTCCTTTAGCTGTTATTAAAGGGGAATAAACAATTAATTTCTTTCGCTGTTATTAAACAATATGTTACAATATCTATATAATAATTAAATATTAAATTTATATAGATGGGTAATTTGACATTACAATATATAGCTGGTTTCTTTGATGGAGAGGGAAGTATAGGCATTTATTATCGGCAAAAAACTAAAGATAGGTTTCATTTAAGAACTCAGCTTACTAATAACAAAAATAAAAACGCGAAGAGATTAATGACTTATTTGACGAATAAATTTGGTGGGAATGTATCAGAACAAATTACTCTTTCTGGAAAAGTAAAATATAATTGGCAATTAAATTCTGATAGAGCTGTATATTTTTTAAGGAAGATTGAACCCTATTTAGTTTTTAAAAAGGATCAAGCGATAATAGCTATAAATTGGCAAGAACAAAGGCCCCCAGTTATTAGAGATAAAAATGGAAGGATACAAGCAAAAAGAAAAAGAACAATTGACTTCGATATCAAGGTTTCGCGCTTAATTAAAGCATTAAAGAAAGATGATCTCTCTACTGTTATAGAAAAACAGAAGGATTTGAGTAGTATCGTTAAGGAACTCATGCCTTTAGCTACGACTAAAGCGAATAAAAAATTTGCAAGAGAAGGAATACAAGATAAGGAGCTATTTCGCTAATGGTAAATGCTGGATTATCAAAAAGTAGCAAAGCTTGTGTCATTGGCAGTAATAAAAGGAGAATAAATAAAAATTTCCAATTTCCAATTTTCAATTTCCAATGAATTTTTAATTAGAAATTTTAAAGATCAATAACCTGCAATGACTAAAAAGAAGTTGCCCAAAAGTGTACGCAAATATATTCGTCAAGAGAAAGCGAGAATTCGTCGGGAAGTTTTAAACTTGGAAGAACAAAAAAGGTTAATCCAAGAACTTTATGAAAAATTCCCCGCACCAGAAACGAAGTTTCGGTGCAGGACCGATCCAGTACCGAGCTCTGCTCTGGTGCCGGGTTTAAAAAAATATGAAAACAAAAGAAATCTTTAACTTAGCCATTGAAATGGGAATGGAGGCTGATTTTAGAGGAAGAGAAGGCGTAATGAGGGTTTTAGAAAGAAAAAAGAAAAAATATGAAAACCTTTCTCCAAAAGAAAAGGAGATTTTTGATTTGGAAGCATTGGAAAATCCATATTTAGATT
>Ga0272448_1001414_pt1 | contig 32317 bp, 33 predicted proteins | sample YNPCB0191_FD_202220 | JGI IMG/M metagenome (GOLD analysis project Ga0272448, IMG submission 202220) | Hot spring sediment microbial communities from Yellowstone National Park, WY, United States - YNP-CB-019-1 | ecosystem: Environmental > Aquatic > Thermal springs > Hot (42-90C) > Sediment...
AAAAAATAAAATTAAATGGTCAAAAAGGTCTTTTTGACGGAATGACTCGTAATGTAAGTTTTCAATTTTCCTCAACTAGTCCGGCGAGTGAGAAAGAAAAACTAACGTGGGAAAAAGAGTTATTAGGTCTTTTTGTCACTTCCCATCCTATGGAAAGTTTTAAAAATATTATAGAAAAAAGAGCTTTAAGTATTAACAAAGCAAAAAGTAGTTTTATTAATCGTAATGTTAAAATCTGCGGTCTTATCTCTTCTATTAAAAAAATTATTACAAAAAACGGAAAACCAATGCTTTTTGTTGGCTTAGAAGATCTTAATGACAAAATTGAGGTTATTGTTTTTCCCAACACAATTGAAAAAAATCCTGCCGCTTTTCAAGAAAATAAAGTTGTATTTATTTCCGGAAGATTAGATAATAGAGATGGAGTTCCAAAATTAATTTGCGAAAATATTGAAGAAATAATCAATGAAATTTAATTATGAATATTAATATTATACGTCATTCTCTTGCTCATATCCTCGCTTATGCCGTTAAAGAATTATATCCTGAAGTAAAGTTTGGCATTGGGCCAGCAATTGAAAATGGATTTTACTATGATTTTGATTTCGCCGAAGTCAACACGAATCGGATCGGAGAGGAAGATTTGCAAAAGATTGAGGAAAAAATGAGAGAATTGATAAAAAAGAATATAAAATTTGAGAAAAAAATTATTTCTAAAGAAGAAGCAAAACAAATTTTTAAAGATCAGCCTTACAAACTTGAATTGATAGAAGAAATCCAAGAAAAAAATGTTTCTATTTATCAGTCCGGAAATTTTGCTGATTTATGCAAAGGGCCGCACATAAAATCAACAAAAGAAATACCTGTTGATGCTTTTAAATTAACAAGAATTGCCGGTGCCTATTGGAAAGGTGATGAAAAAAAGCCGATGTTAATAAGGGTTTACGGTATAGCTTTTGATAATAAAAATGATTTGGGAAGTTATCTTAAAAAAGAAGAAATGGCAGAAAAAATAGATCATCGAAATTTAGGAAAAAAATTAGATCTTTTTTTGTCTGATGAAGAGGTAGGAGCGGGACTTCCCTTGTGGCTACCAAAAGGAGAAATTTTAAAAGAAATTATTAAAAATTATTTAAAAACAGAACTTTTAGTAAAAGGATATCAATTTGTCGGCACTCCCCATATCGGAAAACTGGAATTATGGAAAACCTCTGGACATTGGGAATTATATCGGGAAAATATTTATTCTCCTATTGATATTGAAGGCGAAAAGTTTTTATTAAAACCAATGAATTGTCCTTTTCATGTAAAGATTTATCAATCTAAAATACGTTCTTATAAAGATCTTCCTGTGAGATTGGCGGAATTTGGAACGGTTTATAGGTTTGAAAGATCAGGTACATTACATGGACTAACAAGAGTAAGAGGTTTTACCCAAGACGATGCCCATATTTGGTGCACTCCTGACCAATTAAACACAGAGTTAACCAAACTTTTGAAAGAAGGTTTAAAAATTTTAAAAACTTTTGGTTTTAAAGATTTCAATATTTATATTTCTACACGACCAGAAAAATTTGCGGGAAACGAAAAAGGATGGAAAAAAGCGGAAAATTCTTTAAGGTATGTATTAAAAAAAATGAAATTGAAATATGAAATTGATCCTGGCGGCGGTGTTTTTTATGGTCCAAAGATTGACATTAAAATAAAAGATAATTTAGGAAGAGAATGGCAATGCACAACTATTCAAGTTGATTTCAATTTACCTGACCGATTTAATATATTTTTCATTAATGAAAAGGGCAAAAAAGAAAAACCATATATGATTCACCGAGCGCTAATTGGTTCTTTGGAAAGATTTATTGGTGTGCTAATTGAACAATATGAAGGGGCTTTTCCTTTGTGGTTGTCACCAGAACAAGTTTGGATAATCCCGGTTGGATCAAGACATAAAAAATACGCCAACCTCATTAACCAACAGCTAACAACTAACAACTTAAGAACTAAAGTAAAGGATGAAAATGAAACGGTTTCAAAAAAAATAAGAGAAGGAGAAATTCAAAAGATTCCCTATTTGTTGGTGGTTGGCGACAAAGAAATGCAAAAAAATTCAGTTAGAATAAGAAAAAGAGGAAAGGGCGATATTGGAATGTTAAAATTGAATAAATTTTTAGAAAAAATTAAAACAGATTTAACACAAAATAAATAATTTTATGCCCGAATTATCTTCACAAACTTTAAAACTTATACAAAAATATCAATATTGGTACCAATCTCTTCAACCTAGAGAAGGAGCAACTACTATTCATGTTGATGAAGTAGCGTCACGGGTAGCGGCTTTTTATGAAAAAATAAGAGAAATTGTTGATTGGCGAGAAGAACATTTAATGAGAAAAGCGGCAATTGAAAGAAATTTAAAAAGAAGGTTACTTTTAAGAAAAAATGGTGAAGACCTTGCCACTCCCCTAGTTTTAGAATTAATAAGAGGTGGACATTTCCCTAATGATAAAATTGAAGAATCAAAAATTTCAGATGTTCAAAAAGTAATAGATAAATATATTTTTATTCTTGAAAAATCTCCTGAACCAAGCATAGAAAAGTTAAAATTCCAGCTTTACGACTGGATTTTGGGAATAGCCGCTTGTGAAATTGAGGAAATCCTTGATCCTCCAGACAAAGAAAATGCTTTAATTGAATATATGTATGAGATAATGAAAGAAAAAATCAAAATAAGCCCTTTGATTAAAATATCAAATGAAGAAAAAGAAACTCAAATATATATTGCTGTTCAAAAAGCTCTTTTTAAATTTGATATACCCCTTATTCAATATAATTTATTGAAAAAAAATTATCCGGAATGGAAAAACCTACCTATATCTTTGTTAGAAGAAATAGCAAATAATATTTATCAAATCTGGGAGAATTTTGAGAAAGCAATTAATAATCATTTAGCTGAAAAATTTTATAAAATTTGCGAAAAAAATGATACTTCTTTTTTAATTTTAAACGATGTAATATCATCAGATCCGAAAAATATTAACAAAATTTTAGAAAACCCTGAATTATTTGAAAGCCATATTAAAAATGCTTATGAAAAAAGATTAAAAGTTTTGAAGGAAAGGTTGGGACGCGCTGCCCTTTATTCAACATTATCAATTTTTATCACAAAAGTATTATTAGCTTTGGCAATAGAGGTCCCTTTTGATAAATACGTTACTGGAGATTTTTCTTATTTTTCTCTTGGTCTAAATGCCATAATTCCTCCAATGTTAATGTTTTTAATTGTCTTATCTATTAAACCGCCGAAAAAAGAAAACCTTCAAATGGTTATAATGGAAGTTATGAAAATTGTTTATAAATCAGAGAAAAAAGATACTTATGAAATAAAAACGAGGTCAAAAAGAGGAAATGTTTTAAATTTTATAATCAATCTTTTTTATCTTGCAGCATTTGTTGTTTCTTTTGGTTTAATTGTATGGGTACTAAAAAAACTCGAGTTTGGTATCCTTTCAATAATTATATTTCTTATTTTTGTGTCATTAATTTCTTTTGCCGGAATGAGAATTAGAGAAAGGTCTAAAGAATTGGATATGTTAGAAGAAAAAGAAAATATGACTGCTCTTTTCTTTGATATTTTTGCTCTACCAATAATTAGAGTTGGAAAATGGCTATCTGGTCAGTGGGCAAAATACAATGTTATTATTGTGTTTATGAACTTTTTAATTGATATGCCTTTTCAAGTTTTTGTTGAATTTTTGGAACAATGGCGTTACTTTTTACAAGAGAAAAAAGAAGAAATCCATTAAAATTATCACACAAAAAAACAGCTGCTTGAAGCAGCTGTTTTTTTGTGATAAGCTAATTTTTATGAAATACTTTATTATCACCTACGGCTGTCAAATGAATAAATCGGATAGTGAAAGAATTGCTACAATTTTAGAAAAAATAGGATATCAACCAACTTCAAGAAAAAATGAGGCAGATTTAATTGTGGTCAATATGTGTTCTGTCAGGCAATCGGCAGTTGATAGGGTTTATGGCAAAATCCAAGATTTTACCAAGCTCAAAGCTCAAAACTCAAAACTCAAAACTATTTTAACCGGTTGTATATTAAAAGAAGATAGAAAAAAGTTTGAGAAAAATTTTGATTTTATTTTAGAAATTAAAAACCTAAAAAAATGGGACAAAATTCTTAAAAAAGAAAGCAACGTAAAACCATTGCCATGGCTTAATTATTACGATGGTTGTGATTACTTGGAGGTTGAACCGAAATACCAAAATAATTTTCGGGCCTTTGTGCCTATTTCCAATGGTTGTAATAATTTTTGCACTTATTGTGTTGTGCCTTTTACAAGAGGAAGATTAGTTTGCCGCGACCATAAGGAGATTTTAAAAGAAATAAAAAACATTATTCAAAAAGGATTTAAGGAAATCTGGCTTTTGGGTCAAAACGTCAATGATTACCAATCCCCTGTCAATTCTTCTATAAATTTTGCTAGACTTTTGAAAATGGTTGATGGAATTCCGGGCGATTTTAAATTCTTTTTTACTTCGCCTCACCCCAAGAATTTCTCCAATGAATTGATTGATACCTTGGTTCAGTGTGAAAAATTTGGGAAATATCTCAATTTGCCAGTTCAATCGGGCGATAATAAAATTTTAAAAAAAATGAATCGAAATTATTTTGTAAAAGATTATAAAAATTTGGTAAAAAAAATTAGAAAAAAGATGCCTGGTATAAAAATTTCCACTGATGTTATTGTTGGATTTCCTGACGAAACAAAAAAACAATTTCAAAATACAGTAAAATTATTTAAAGAAATTAAATTTGACTGGGCCTATATTGCCAAATACTCTCCGCGACCGGAAACAGCAGCTTTTAAATTAAAAGATGATGTGCCATTAGTAGAAAAAAAACGAAGAGAAAAAATTTTAAGAAAAATTATAGAAAACATAAAAAAACATAACAAATAGAAAAAATGACTAAAAAATTAATTGTTATTTTGGGGCCGACAGCTTCGGGAAAATCGGAAATGGCAGTAAGAATTGCCAAAAAATTTAATGGAGAAATAATCTCTGCTGATTCAAGGCAGGTTTATAAAGGAATGGATATTGGAACTGGAAAAGTAACAAAAAAGGAAATGAAAGGTATCCCCCACTATCTTTTAGATGTTGTTTCACCAAAAAAAAGATTTACCGTAGTTCAGTATAGAAAATTGGCCTTGAAAGCAATTGATAAAATTTTTAAAAAAGGTAAAATTCCAATTTTGTGCGGGGGAACGGGTTTTTATATTCAAGCGGTGGTAGATGGAATAACAATTCCTGAAGTAGTGCCTAATTGGAAATTAAGAAAAAAATTAGAAAAAAAGACAGCTGAAGAACTTTACAAAATCTTAAAAAAACTTGACCCTCAAAGAGCAAAAAAAATTGAAAAGAAAAATCCCAGAAGATTAATCCGGGCAATTGAAATTGCAATAAAAATTGGATCTGTCCCTATTTTAAAGAAAAAACCACTACCCTATCCCGTTTTGATGATTGGAATTAAAAAAGAAAAAGAGGAACTAAAAAAATTAATAAGAAAACGACTTTTGAAAAGATTAAAAAAGGGAATGATTAAAGAAGTTAAAAAATTGCATAAAAAAGGAGTAAGTTGGAAAAGATTGGAAGAATTTGGTTTAGAATATCGCTTTGTCAGTCAATATCTGCAAAAAAAATTAAATTATAACCAAATGGTAAATCTTCTTCAAAAAGAAATTGAGCATTATGCCAAGCGGCAAATGACTTGGTTTACCCGCCAAAATTTTGCGCAGCAAAACTTAGGCGGGTTTAAACGAAACAAAAGAATCCATTGGATAAAAAACCAAAAAGAAGTAGAAAAATTAATTAGGAGTTTTTTAGAAAATAAAAACTCCCCTTCAAGTTTAGAGATTTAGGGAGCTTTTCTAAGAAATTTAGGGATAAAAACATATCCCTTTTTATCAATTTTTTCTGACGATACAGAAGAATAAATAACTCTTCTAATTTTTCGAGAACTTAATCCTGATTTTCTTAATTTTTCCTGAATCTCTTTGGTTATCTTTAAGAATTGATTCTTTGTAAAAAATTCTATTTGTCCTTCTCTGTTTTTTGTTATAATCACCTCTCTTTCTAGTCTTTTCTCTTTCGGAACTAATATTCTATTCATTCTTTCTCCTTTTTTTAAGGTACTCTTTACAGTTTACTATTTTTTTATTTATTTGTCAATATTTTAATTAAATTTTCTCGAACTATTTCGGGATTTGCTTTCCCTTGAGTTTTGGCCATTACCTGGCCAATTAAGAATTGAAGAGCTGTTTCTTTGCCTTTTTTATAATCTTCAACTGCTTTGGGATTTTTGGAAATTACTTCTTTGATAATTTTTTCAATTTGGGCAACATTGGTTATCTGAACCAATCCCTTTTCTTCAACAACATGAGAAGGATCAGCCCCGGTAGAAAACATCTCACTAAGCACCTGCTTGGCTATTTTACTGGTAATCTTTCCTTCTTCAATTAAAGTTATAAATTCAGCAAAATTTTCTGGCGTAATTAAAAAATCTTTAGTCGTCACTGAAGCTCCTTTTAATAATCCCTGTAAATCAGTAATAATATAATTTGTCGCTAATTTTATTAATTTGGAAAGTTTTTCTTTAGAAAGTTTTGACTCAAATTCGCTAACTACTTTTTCAAAAAATTCTCCTAAATCTTTATTATAAACAAAAAATTCAGTGCTTTTTTCATCTAGTTGGTATTCTCTAACCAATCTTTCTTTTCTTTTCTGGGGAAGTTCAGGAATTTCAGCCCGGATTTTTTCAATAAATTCTGTAGAACAATGAAATGGGGGTAGGTCCGGTTCGGGAAAATATCTATAATCCTGGGCGAATTCTTTTTCTCTTTGGCTAATGGTAACTCCTTTTATGTCGTCCCAACCTCGGGTTTCCTGAATAACCTTTTTGCCGGATTCTAAAACTTCGGTTTGTCTCTTAATTTCATATTCAATTGCCCGCTCTACTGACCTAAAGGAATTAAGATTTTTTATCTCAACTTTAGTTCCTAATTCTCCTTCTTTTTTACTGAGTGAAATATTTACTTCTACCCTCATTTGCCCCTTTTCCATATCGGCGTCGGAAACATTAAGATAGTGCATAATCAAATGGAATTCTTCGGCAAAATTCCGTGTTTCTTTCGCCGAACGCAAATCAGGTTCTGTTGCTAATTCCATTAAAGGAATCCCCGCCCGATTAAAATCAACTAAAGAATAATCTTCATTTTCAGAATGGATTAATTTTCCCGTATCTTCTTCTAAATGAATTTCCCTAATTCTAATTTTTTTTCCGTTAATTTCTAAAAATCCATTTTTGCAAAATGGATGGTATAATTGTGAAATTTGATATCCTTTTGGTAAATCAGGATAAAAATAATTTTTTCTGTCAAATTGGGAATATTCCGAAATCTGGCAATTTAAAGCAAGACCGGTTTTTATAACTTTTTTAATTGCTTCTTCATTAGCTACCGGCAGGGTTCCCGGATGGCCCATACAAATAGGACAAACGTTAATATTTGGCTCTTTTTCGTCAGGATCGTTTTCACACCCGCAGAACATTTTTGTGAGCGTATTCAATTCTACATGTATTTCAAGACCGATGACTACTTTGTACATTTTAAATTATTCAATTAATGCGTTAATTTATAAATTTATTCAACTTTTCTCCATTCCTCAATCATCTCTCCTTCTTCACCCGTTGCTTCTTTCACAATCTCCACTCCCGAACTCGTACCAATAATATCTGCACCGGCATCTATCATCATTTTTAAATCTGATAACGTTCTAATAGAGCCTGCTGCTTTTACCAAAATTCCTGGCGCTGATTCTCTCATTATTCTAACGTGTTTTGCTTTTTCTGATAATTCTGAACGGTCTAAAGGATCTTCTAATGTCGCGGTTTTAATACAAATTGCCCCTGCTTCCTTTACAATTTCTGATGCTTTTTTGATTTCTTCGTCTGTTAAATAACCAGAACCAATAATAACTTTTGTCGGTAAAATTTGGCAAATTTCCTTCAAATCTTTTAAAACTTCATCGTATTTTCCATTTTTAAAATCGTCAATTTTCATTACCACATCAACCTCGTCTGAACCGTCTGTTTTGGCTTTTTTTACCATTTCTATTCTTTTTTTATGAGAACTGGTGCCGGTCGGCTCGTCAATTAAGGTTGTTAATTTAATCCCGCTATCCTTTAATAGTTCTTTTGCCAATTTCGTATATTCGGGAAAAACGCAAAGTCCGCGGAAACCATATTTTTTTGTTTCTTCGCAGACATTTTTTATCTCGTCGTCTGTTGCTCCTTTTTTCAAAAATGTTTGGTCAATAATTTTAGCAATGGTCATATATTTTAATTTTACCCCGTTAGAAATTTTCTGGCAAGAATTTTTTATTTTGTTATTATCTAAATCTCTAACGGGGTTTAGCAAATTTTTATTAAATTAAAAGCTCCTCATTGAGGAGCTTTGAGTTTAGCGCTTTGACCATCGGCGCTAATTTCAAAATCATCAAAAATTACCGGTATAATTTTTTGGACATCTTTCAGTAAATTTACCATTATCTGCCGAATTTCCCAATGTACTCTTTTATCGCATCTTAATTTAAAGATGTGGCGCCACTCTCGAAAATTAGCGGTAATCACGATTTGAGATTTTATTGCCGTTGGTAAAACCTGCCTGGCATCTTCCGGAACCCAACCCGCTTTTCTCAAACCGCGATACATTTGTTCATTTAAATCCATCCATTCTTGAAAAGAGATTTTAAATTGATAAATTTGAGGAACAATTCCTATCTTATCAGTTATTTCCAATTCAACCAATTTTTCATTCGGATCTTTGTCAGGCGGAATGACTACCTTAAAATCGCTCTCGTCAACATATCGCGTTGATTCTTGAGTAATTGCCATCAGCCGATGGCGCACCAATTCGTGAGTAAATCCCCTGGAAACATTATTAAATTCCACGGTCATTGCCGAATGTTCTAAAACACTTTCATGACCTCTATCTCTTAACATCTTCACAAATTTAGCTGCTGAATCATCAGTGATTTTATCTCGGCTTTGATAAGCAGTCCGACCAACGAGTTCAATTAGTTGTAAAGGATTTTCTCCATCTAAACCAGCCATAATCGCTAAAATCCGATAACCACCAGCATTTTTTAAAACCTTAGCCATATTTTTCCTCCTTTTTAACGATATTTAAAAGGACAATTTTTTTAATTCTGGAAAAAACCTCCTTTATTGATTTTTCTCCATCTATTATATAAATATTTTCAAATTTTTTAGGCAAGAGCTGATAAGTTTTCCAAACCTTGGCTAATTTTTTCTTTTCTTCAAAAAGGGTCCTTTCTTTTTTTTCTTTTTTGTTTCTTTTTTCAATTCTTTTAATACAAATATCGGGTTTGACTTTCAAAATAAAAGTTAAATCAGGAAATAAAAACTTATTGTTGATTTTAATAAGCCAATCTAAATCTAAACCAGAAAAAGTGCCATAAGCAAAAGAAGAAAAAAAATAACGATCAGAGATAACAAATTTTCCCTTTTTCAAGGCAGGAATAATTATTTTTTTTAAGTGTTCTTTTCTGTCTTGAGCAAATAATTTTTGAAATTCTTCTGAAGAAATTTTCTCTTTTTTATCAAGAATCTTCCTGATTTTCTTACCCGCTCTTGAATTTGATGTTGGTTCTTTGGTTAAAACCACTTGAATACCTCTTTTAATTAAAAAATCCTTTAGTAATTCTGCCTGAGTTGATTGTCCCGAACCGTCTAATCCTTCAATAACAATAAATTTTCCGGAATAACAATTATTTTTCATAGCCGTCTATTTTGTTTAAATCCATACCATATTGTTGTTTATCGTCAAGAATATCTTTTTCCTGCCAATCTTTAATCCAGTCTTCAACATTAAATATTTTAATTCCTTTTTCTTTTGTTGAACAAATAACTCTTTTTAAACCAGCATTAATTATCATTTTTTTGCAAATAAAACAAGGAAAAGAATCTATTTCTTTCCCCTCTTTGTCGCGACAGTAAATATACATATCGCCCTCAAACAAAGAAACTCCTGCCCTGGCAGCATTAATAATGGCATTCATCTCGGCGTGAACTGATCGACATATTTCATATTGTCTACCATGAGGGATTTTTAATTTGTCCCTTAAACATTCTTCTCTTTCAAAACAATCCTTTGTTTTACGAGGGGCGCCAATATAACCTGTGGCGATAATTTGATCATCTCTAACAATAATTGCTCCGCCTTTATTACGAAAACAGGCAGACCTTTCGGCTACCTCTCTGGCGATATTTAAATAATATTCATCTTTAGATATTCTTTTTTTTACCATAAAAAAATACTGCTTTATTTAGGCAGTATTTCAATTCCCATTTGACGAGCTGTGCCCTCAATAATTTTCTCAGCCTTTTCAATATCGTCACAATTTAGGTCTGGCATTTTTTGCTCGGCAATTTTTTTTAATTCCGCTCGGGTAATTTTTCCAACCTTTGTTTTTTGAGGTTCACCCGATCCTTTTTCTATTCCGGCTGCTCGTTTCAAAAGTTCAGAAGCGGGGGGCTGTTTTAATTTTAATTCGTAAGTTTTGTCTTCAAAAACAGTGATTTCTACTGGAATAATAAAGTTTCCTTTATCTTTGGTAAGGTTATTAAATTTATCACAAAATTCTTTAATGTTTAAACCGTGTGGAGCTAAAGCCGGTCCCACTGGCGGGGCTGGAGTGGCTTGTCCCGATTGAATTTGTAATTTTATTATTGTTTTAATTTTCTTTGCCATAAAATTAACTATTAAATTCGTTAATTAACGGATTATAGTTTTTTAATTTGAAGCGAATCCAATTCTACTGGTGTGTCTCGACCAAACATATTAATTAAAACTTTAACCTTTCCTCTTTCTTCATCAATTTCTGAAATTTTTCCTTCAAAATCTTTAAAGGGACCATCAGTAATTTTCACCAAATCACCAATCTTGACTTCAACTTTAAATTGAGGTTCTTCTTTTCCCATTCTTTTAATTAAATTATCAATTTCTTCTTTAGAAACTGGAATCGGAGTAGTACCAGCGCCTACAAATCCAGTAACGTTTGGCGTGTTTCTCACCACATACCAAGAATCATCTGTAACAATCATTTCTACCAAAACATACCCGGGATAAATTTTTTCTTCAATAACTTTTCTTTTACCATCTCTTATTTTAATCTTTTTTTCTTTGGGCACAATAACATTAAAAATTTTATCTTCCATTCCTAAAGATTCAATGCGCTGGCGTAAGTTATTGGCCACGGCGTCTTCGTAACCAGAGTAAGTATGGATAACATACCAATTTTTTTCTTGAGGAATTTCTTGTTTTGGCATATATTTTAAATCTTATATTGTAAAATCTTATTCAAAATTTTTGTGAAAATAAAATCAAAAAAACCCAAATAAAAAGCAATGGCTAATGAAATACCAATTACAATCAATGTATATCTAAAAGTTTCTTGGCGGGTTGGCCAATTAACTTTTTTCATTTCTAATCTAACTTCTTTTAAAAAAGTGGTGATTTTAGATGGAATGTTTTTTAAATTCATGTTTTTAAAAAAGCCCCGAAGGGCTTCAATTTAAATATTAATAAAAAGAAGCCAACAAGTCAATAGCTAAATATCTAAGTTTTTAACTTTTTTAGCATAAGCTTGAATAAACTTTTTTCTTGGAAGAACCTCATCACCCATCAAAATATCAAAAATTTTATCTGCCTCTCTAGCGTCTTCAACAGTTACTTTAAGCAATACTCTTTTTTCTGGACTAATAGTTGTTTCCCATAACTCCGAAGGATTCATTTCTCCTAAACCCTTGTAACGTTGAATATTTATTTCAGATAATTTTTCTTTTTTTAATAAATTAATAATCCTATTTTTATCTTCCTCAGTATATGCATATTCAATTCTTTTTCCGGCTTGAATTTTATAAAGCGGAGGTTGAGCAATATATAAATATCCTCCTTCAATAATGGGTTTAAAATACCTGTAAAAAAGCGTTAAAATTAAAGTTCTAATATGATTTCCATCAGAATCTGCATCAGCCATTATAATAATTTTATGATATCTTAATTTTTCTAAATTAAAATCATCAGCAACGGCAGTTCCCAAAACGATAATCAAAGATTTAATTTCTTTTGATGTTAAAATCTTATCTAAACGAGCTCGTTCAACGTTTAAAATCTTTCCTCTTAGTGGTAAAACTGCTTGGAACCTTCTATCTCGCGCACTTTTACAAGAACCGCCCGCTGATTCGCCCTCAACAATAAATAATTCTGATTCTTCAGGCCTTCTTGAAGAACAATCGGCTAATTTTCCTGGCAAAGCCAATCCTTCTAAAATGCCTTTTCTTAAAACAGTTTCTTTTGCTGCTTTTGCCGCTTTCCTCGCTTTTTGAGAAATGATACATTTTTCAATAATAGCCCTCGCGTCTTGAGGATTTCTTTCTAAAAAATCAGTAAGAGATTCGGAAATCACTGATTCTACTGCCGATTTCGCTTCCGGATTCCCCAATTTTGCCTTGGTTTGTCCTTCAAATTGAGGTTCTTTTATCTTAACTGAAACAACTCCAGTTAAACCTTCTCTAATGTCTTCTCCGTTTAAATTTTCATCACTTTCTTTTAAAAATCCATTCTTTCTGGCGTAATCGTTAAAAGTTTTTGTTAAAGCTGTTCTAAATCCTGTTAAGTGACTACCCCCTTCCTGGGTATTAATATTATTGGCAAAACTTTCTTCAAAACATTCGTATTCTTCGGTGTATTGAAAAGCTCCTTCAACTAATATTCCATTTTTTTCTCCGCAACCATAAAAAATATTTTGATGACGAGGAACAACTCCTCGCGTTAGATATTTAATATAAGAAGCTAATCCTCCCTCAAAATAAAAACTGTAACTTCTCTCTGGTTTTTCTCTTTCGTCAATGACGGTTATTTTAACTTTTTTTGTTAAATAAGCTTGTTGCCTAAGATGATTTAATATTTTTTTAATATCAAACTTAATGTCCGTAAAAATTTCCTTATCTGGTTCAAAAATAACAGTTGTCCCATTGCTCTTACATTTACCAATTTTCTTAACAGGTGTTTTTGGTTTTCCTTTAGCATATTCTTGATAATACTTTTCTCCTTCACGACAGACCTCAACCCTCATAAAATTTGACAAAGCACAAACAACAGAAACCCCTACTCCGTGAAGACCTCCAGCCACTTGATATGCCTTACCGCCAAATTTTGCGCCTGCATGAAGGGTTGTCATTACCGTCTCTAAGGCTGATTTTTTTGTTTGGGGATGTTTATCAACAGGAATGCCTCTTCCATCATCGCTTGTTCTTACTTTGTTGCCGGGAAGTAAAACAACCTCAATATTTTTTGCGTAACCTGCCATTGCTTCATCTAAACTATTATCAACACATTCCCAAATTAAATGGTGCAATCCCTCGGAACCAGTAGAACCGATATACATACCTGGCCTTTTTCTCACTGGTTCTAATCCCTCTAAAACATAAATGTCCTTTGCAGTATAACTTTCTGTTGTTTTTTCAGTTTTGTTTTTTTTGTTCGTCATATAATTTTAATAATTTTCAAATTATTTTCTTACTTGCCATTCTAAATTTTCTTCCAAGGATCTAATTATTTTTCCTTGAAGATTATCAATTTCTTCTGAAGACAGGGTTCTATCTTCTGCTTGATAAATTATATGAAAAGCCAAGTTTTTTTTCCCTTCAGGTAACTCTTCGCCTTGATAAATATCAAAAAGGTCAACATCTCTTATTAATGGCCCTCCTACATTATAAATAACGTTTAGTACTTCTTCTACTTTTACGTTAAAAGGCACCAAAATTGCGATGTCTCTTATCGCCGCAGGATAACGAGAAAGAGGCTTATATTCCTGTTCTTCAGAGGCAAGTTTTGATAGTTTTTCAAAATCAATATCAAAAACGATTGTTCTGGGGATTTTTATTTGTTGAGAAATTTCTCCCAGAAATCCAATTTCTTCACTATTAAGTTTAATTTCCGCGCATTTTTTTGGATGCCACATGGAATTTTTTGACATTTCGGGCGTGGGATGATATTCGTCATACCAAACATTAGCAATCCCTATTTTTTGAAAAAGCGAATCTATTATTCCTTTTGCAAAATAAAAATCATTGCCAGTAATTGCGCCAGAAAGCATTTTTTTCTCCTTAAAAGTTTTATTAAAAACTTTTCCTAATTCAAAAATCTTTATTTCTTTAAAATTTTTATAATTTTTATCTATATTTTTTAAAAGGTTAATTATTAAGGTTGGTCTTAAATATTGGAAATCGGAACTTATAGGATTTTCTATTTCAATTAATTCTTTATTATTATAATTAAAATTTTCAGCATCTTTTTGGGAAATAAAAGAATAATTATAAACTTCGGTAAATCCTAATTCCTTTAAAAAATCTTTTGTAAGCTCTTCCCAAAAAATATCAAGATTTTTTTGAGGAGGAGTTAATGCTGCAACTGGAAAAACAAAAGGAATTTTTTCATAACCATAAATTCTACCTATTTCCTCTATTAAATCTTCAGGCAAAGAAACATCAATCCTAAATGTTGGCACAACAACATCAATTTTTGTGCTGCCGGTCTTTGCCTTAAAATCAAGTCTTTTTAGAATATTTACTATCTCTGTGTTAGGAATTTTTAAACCAAGTAAATTTTTAATGTAGTTTAAATCTAATTTTATTTTTTTCGCTAAATTTTTTTTCGGATAAACATCTGTTAAACCTTTAGTGATTTTTCCTCCCGCTATTTTTTGAACTAAATAAACCGCTCTATTTATAGCATATTCTGTAAGATTTGGATCAATTCCGTGTTCAAATCTTACAGAAGCATCGGTTTTCAAATCTATCATTTTTGAACCAAAGCGAATAACTTTAGGATTAAAATTAGCTGATTCAATAATAATTGTCTTTGTTTTTAAATCAATTTCTGCGCTTTTGCCTCCTTTTATGCCAGCAATTGCTAAAGGCTTTTTTTCATCGGCAATAACTAAAACATCATTATAAAGATCATATTTTTCTCCATCCAGGGTAATTATTTTTTCTCCTTTCTTTGCAAACCTCACTATAATTTTTTTATTTTTTTTGACAGAATTTTCTATTTTTTCAGAATCAAAAGCATGTAAGGGCTGACCCATTTCTAACATTACATAATTCGTTATATCAACAATATTATTAATAGACCTCAATCCACAAATTTCTAATCTTTCTTTTAACCATTTTGGCGATGGCCCTACTTTTACGTCAGTAATAACCCTAGCCGTATATCTAGGACAAGCCTTTTTGTCCCTTACTTCAACTGAAACAAAATCTTTTGTTTTTAAATTTTTGTCTTCTTTTATCTTTATGTCTTGTTTTTTTAATTTCAAACCGGTGATAGCTGAAATCTCTCTAGCTATTCCTATATGAGAAAAACAATCACCGGCTCTATTTGGTCTAATATCAATATCAAGAATAAAATCATTTCCCCTTCCTATTGAAAATTTTTGCACCCTTTTAAACTCTCCCCGAGAATATTTCACAGGATAACATTCTTCTACCTCGGCAAAGTGCATGGTTAAAATTTCCGCCATTTTTTCAGGTTTTGGTAATCTTTTTTGAAAAAAAGATTGTAGCCAATTATAAGAAAAAACCATAGAAAATATTTAAAATTGAATTAAAAATCTTAAATCACCAGACCTAAAAAGCCTTATGTCATTAATTTTGTATTTCATCATCGCCAATCTATCCAAACCGAAACCAAATGCCCACCCTTGCCAACCGGAGGAATTATATTTTTTGGGAAGTATGCCGGAATTTTTTAAAACATTAGGATGAACCATGCCGGCTCCGGCCACTTCTAACCAACCTGTTGATTTGCAAACTTGACATCCCTTTCCTTCGCAAATAAAACAACTCATACTGACATCAAAAGAAGGCTCGGTAAAAGGGAAAAAATCCGGCCTCAATCTAATTTTCACGTCTTTATTAAAAAATCTTATCAAAAATTCCTGAATTATGGCTTTGAAATTAGCAACAGAAACGTTTTCTCCTATCATTAACCCTTCAAGTTGCAGAAGTTGAAATTCATGAGAAGGATCTGTCGCTTCATGTCTGTAAACATTGCCGGGAGCTACGATTCTTAAAGGAGGATTATTTTTCTCCATATACCTCACCTGCACTGGCGAGGTATGTGTTCTTAATAAAAGTTTTTCTTTTTCATCCTTTAACCATAACGTATCCCACATATCTCTTGCCGGATGTTCCTTTGGAATATTTAAAGCATCAAAGTTATACCACTCGTTTTCAATTTCCGGACCCTCAATCACTGAAAATCCCATTGACTGAAAAATTTCTTCCACTTTTCTTTTTACATATGTTAATGGGTTTAAATGTCCAAGATTCGGTTTCTTCCCGGGCACAGTAATGTCAAACCATTCTTCCTTATCTTTCTTGATCTGAAGAGCAAAATCGGATTTTTTTTGTTCAATTTTCCCTTGTAAAAGTTTTTTAAGCTCATTTGTCTCCTTTCCTATTCTTGCTTTTTTTTCTTTCGGCAGGTTCTTCAGGGATTTTAAAATCTGAGAGATTTGGCCTCTTTTCCCTAAATACTTATCAAAAATCTCATTTAATTCCTTTAAATCTTTAGCTTTTTCTATCTCTCCTTGAATTTTATTTTTTAGCCTTCCATTAAAAAAAATTTTACTTTTTTCTCTTTTCCTGAACCTTGTTTTTTTAATTTGAGTTTTAATTTTCGCCATGTTCCTATTCTATATCTTAATTTTATCTTAATTTTAACACAAAATCAAGTAATTTTTATCCACAGATTAAATAAAAAGTCGCTGAATATGCGGTCCAGCGACGGTAATTGATATTTTTTATGAAATAAAAAGCATTTTTAATAAGGCCATTCGGACATAGAGTCCATTTTCTGCCTGCCGAAAATAGGCTGCTCTGGAATCTTGATCTATTTCTGGGGAAATCTCATTTGTCCGAGGCAAGGGGTGCATTACTATAGTATCTTTTGGTATTAAATCAAGAACTTCTTTATTAACAATGTAAAAACCTTTTTTATCATCAAAACTCTTAGGAAAAGCACCACGTTCTTTTTGAGTTCGAGTTTGATAAATCACATTAACCTTAGGAGCAACTTCTCTTAGATCATATTCTTCGGTAAACCAAATATTATGTATTTTTAAATATTCTTTGATATCATCTCTCATTCTGGCCACTTCTGGCGAAACAAAATAAATTTTAATCCCAGAAAATTTGCCCAGTAAATAAGAGAGTGAACGAACGGTTCGGCCTCGAGCTAGATCACCAACCATAGCAATGGAAACTCCATCAATTCTGCCAATTTCTTTTTGAATCGTGTAAATATCCAATAATGCCTGTGTTGGATGTTGACCGGTGCCATCACCAGCATTAATAATTGGCACTAAAGAAACCTCCGCTGCTCTTTTGGCCATTCCTTCTTCGTCCGATCTTAAAACAATCACATCAGGTCGATAACCAGAAAGTACTCTCATCGTATCTTCAATGGTTTCACCTTTAGCAACCGATGAGAAAGTTCTGGCATTTTCGGTAGAAAAAACAACTTTCCCACCTAAGAAATCCATTGCCATCTCAAAAGATGCTCGTGTTCGAGTGCTTGGTTCGTAGAAAAAGGTAATCATTCGTTTTCCGGGAATAATACTTTTCCCTCCAAATTTAACAACTTTCTCCATTCTTTTTACTTCCGGAAAAAATTCATTCTCCAACCATTCTCTGTTAAAATGTTGAGCGGAAATAATATGTTTTAAAATCATTTTTCCCTCCTTCTATTTTTTTGAAAAGAACTTCTATTCTAATGTAAGTTTTAATAATTTTTAGAAAATTTCAATTAAAAGATTGATAATAACCAATTTATAATTGCGGACCCAAGGGGATTTGAACCCCTGATCTTCTCCGTGACAGGGAGACGTGTTAGCCGGGCTACACCATGGGTCCATATCATACAATATCGTGCCGGTGGCAGGATTCGAACCCGCGACACATGGCTTATGATGCCACTGCTCTAACCACTGAGCTACACCGGCACACCGCTTTAAATTAAAGTGTTGCGGGGCCCGGATTTGCACCGGGGTCTGAGGCTTATGAGACCTCCGAGATACTACTTCTCTACCCCGCGACGAATTTCCAAAAATAAATTTTAACAAATTTTAGAGAATTTGTAAATCTGTTAGAGCTTTTTCAAAAATTTCAATAGTTCTTTTTGCTTCCTCTAATGTCAATCTATAATCGGGATCATGAACGATATTATTCCGGATTTTATGCACCTCTTTAACCTCCTCTATATTTGGTAAAGATACGGTTGTTAATTTTTCTAATTTTTCCATTAAGGTTTCGCCGGTATAACCCATTTTTATTAAATTTTCATCTAACATATTATCCGCCTCAATAACAGCTAATTTATAGTCCGACTCAAAACCCGTATCTAATCTTTCTTTAATTTTTAACCATTGTTTCGTTTCTTTTTTTGCCCCAAAAGGACGAAATGTAAAAAATTCTTGCCAATCCCAAATTATCAATCTTTTTAACCAAAGTGTCCCTCCTGCTAAAGCAAAAATAATAAAACCTAATAAAAATGCGCTAAAAAGAATAAAAAGTATTTTGATAATTAAAAACCACACCGAAGAAGGAGGAGAAATTAAATAATTTAAAATTTCTGTTTCCATAGGGAATTTTAAAATTAATTATTTTCCTCAAAAATTTTGGCAATTTCTAAAATTTCAAATTCATGAAACGGTTTTCCGATAATTTGTAAGCCTACCGGTAAATTACCGATTTTCCCGCAGGGCAAAGAAACAGCTGGCAATCCGGCTAAATTAACTGAAACGGTAAAAATATCAGAAAGATACATTTGTAAGGGATCACTAATTTTTTCTCCTATTTTAAAGGCAACAGTTGGCGTAACGGGAGTTAAAATAACATCCACTTTTTTAAAAGCTAATTCAAAATCTTCTTTGATTAATGTTCTTACCTTTTGTGCTCTTAAATAATAAGCATCATAATAACCGGCTGAAAGAGCATAAGTGCCCAGCATAATCCGCCTTCTAACCTCGTCTCCAAAGCCATCTTCTCTGCTTTCTAAATAAACATCTATTAAATTGTTGGATTGTTGGATTGTTGGATTGTTGGATATTGAATAGCCGTATTTTATTCCATCATATCTGGCTAGATTAGCCGAGGCTTCCGAGGGTGCAATTATATAATAACATGGTAAAGCATATTCTGCATGAGGTAAATTAATTTCTTCAATTTTTACTCCCAGATCAGTATATTTCTTAATAGCCAATCTTATTATTTTTTCAACACCTTTATCAATCCCTTTAATAAAATATTCTTTAGGAACACCAATTCGTAAATTTTCAATTTTCAATTTTTGATTTTCAATTTCTGATTCGACCGAGGTTGAATCAAGTAGGTCTTTTCCCTTAATTGCTTCAAAAACAATTTCCGTATCCTCAACAGTTTTAGTTATCGGTCCAATCTGGTCAAGAGAAGATGCAAAAGCAATCAAACCATAACGAGACACTGCTCCATAAGTAGGTTTAAGGCCAACAACGCCGCAAAAAGAAGCTGGTTGTCTAATGGAACCACCCGTATCTGAACCTAAGGAAAAAAGACACATTTCGGCCGCTACCGCCGCTGCTGATCCTCCAGAAGAACCGCCTGGCACTCTTGTTATATCATGGGGATTTTTTGTTGGTCCAAAAGCTGAATTCTCAGTTGAACTCCCCATCGCGAATTCATCAAGATTTGTTTTACCTAAAATAACACATCCTTCTGATTTTAATTTTTTTATCACTGTCGCATCATAAGGCGCGACATAATTTTCCAGTATTTTTGAACCGGCGGTGCATCTTACGCCTTTAACTAAAATATTATCTTTAATGGCGCAGGGAATTCCTGCCAGAATAGAAATTTTTTCATTTTTTCTTATCCTCTCATCAATGATTTTTGCTTGTGAAAGGGCGTTTTCTGAATTAAGGGTTAAAAAAGCTTTAATATTTTTTTCGTTTTCCTCAATTTTTTTTAAATATTGCTGCGTTAGTTCCAAAACTGAAAAATCTTTTCTTTTTATTCCTTCATGGATATTTTTAATCGTTAAACCGGTTAATTCCATAAAAAAATTTTATCATTTATAAAATTGATCTTACTTTTATATATCTATTTTTTTTATTAGGCGCCATCTCAATTAATTGATTTTTCGTCTCAATGTCCTCATCTTTTAATTCATCTTTTCTTATCACGTTCTCAACTTTAATTGAATGGCTTGTTGGCTCAATATTAGAAATATCAATTTCTTTTAGCTTTTCAATATAATCCAAAATTAAAGATAAGTCTTTTTGAAATTTTATTATTTCATCTTCTCTTAAGCCTAATCTTGCAAGTTTAGCAATATGTTTTATTTGGTCTAAAGTGATCATTTTTTATTAATTCGTTAATTTTTATCTTGGTGGCTCTAATTCCTCTGTTGACACTAATACATCGTGTAATTCATCTAAATTCTCTAAAACCATTCCCGCTCCTCTTACCACAGCTGTTACAGGATCATCAACAAGCTGAGCCTTTATTTTTGTTTCTTTGGCAATCAATGAATCTAATCCTCTTAACAGGCCTCCTCCGCCAGCCAACCAAATTCCTCTCGTCATAATATCGGCCAATAATTCAGGAGGAGTGTCTTCAACCGTATTTTTTATTTCGGTAATGATTTGTTTTACCGATTTATCCAAGGCTCTTTTTATGTCTTCACTAGAAACCACAATTTCTTCTGGCAATCCCGTAACTAAATTTCTGCCTCGCATTGGTAATTCTTTTTTTTCTTTTGGAGACAAAGGAAACACGGAACCAATTCCAATTTTAATTTTTTCCGCAGTTCTCTCGCCTATTAACAATTTATATTCTTCTTGAGCAAAATTAATAATGTCTTCATTTAATTTATCTCCAGCAATTCTTAAACTTTTTGCAATAACAATTCCTCCTAAAGAAATGACTGCTACTTCGGTTGTTCCACCACCAATATCAACAATAAAATTTCCACCAGCTTCTTGAACTGGTAATCTAGCGCCAATAGCAGCTGCCATTGGCTGTTCAATTAAAAAAACTTCTCTGGCTCCGGCGTTTTTTGCCGCGTCAATTACCGCCTTTTTTTCTACTTCGGTAACACCGCATGGTATGCCAATAATTACTCTTGGTCTCGGATTTAAAATAAATTTCTTTTTCTGAGCCTTTTCAATAAAATATCTAAGCATTTGTTCTGTAACCTCAAAATCAGAAATAACTCCTTGGACTAAAGGTCTAGTTGCCACAATATGAGCCGGAGTTCTGCCTACCATTTTTTTAGCTTCATCGCCAATAGCTAAAATCTGACCAGTTTTTTGATTTACCGCCACCACTGATGGCTCGTGAATCACAATCCCCCGCCCCCTCACATACACAAGAGAAGTGGCGGTTCCTAAATCAATTGCAATATCGTCTGAAAAATAAGAAAAAATTTTATCTAACATAAGATTAATTATCAATTATCAAACTTTTTGAGAATTAAAAGATTAAAAATTTCTTGATAATTGGTCATTGAAATTTGGGAATTAAGAATTGTGATAAGCGTGTTATTTTGACTAATTGCGTTTCTTTTTTCTTTCTCTCCTTCACTTCTAAAGAATTACTTTTTAATGTCTTTTCGCTTATCACAATTCTGAATGGTATTCCGATCAAATCAGCATCAGCAAATTTTTCTCCCGGCGCTCTGTCTCTATCATCGTATAATACTTCAATTTTTTCTTTGCGTAAAATCTGGTAAATTTTTTCTGTTTCTCTTTTTAATTTTTGGTCGTTGCCAAGACAAATAAGGTGCACATGAAAAGGCGATAATTCGTTTGGCCAAAGAATACCTTTTTCATCGTGAAAAACCTCAACAACTGCGCCCATTAATCTGCCTAAACCTATTCCATAACATCCCATTTGAACTAATTTTTCTTTACCATCTTTATCTTTAAAATAAAAATTAAATGCTTTTGAAAATTTATCTCCCAGTTTAAAGATATTCCCTACTTCAATTGATTTCTTTATTTCCAATTTTTTACTTTTACATTTGGTGCACTGATATTTTTCTTCTTTAATAATTTCTTTGTTAATAGCTATTTTGCATTTTGGGCACAGGTAAATTTCGTCTTCTCCATACGAAGTAATTGTTTGGAACTCGTGAGAATATTTTGAAAAAGCGCCACCTGAAGCCAGAGTTAAAAAAGTATATTTTTCCAAACCGCATCTCTTAAAAATTTTGAAATATGCTTTTTTTGCTTTTTCGTAATAAATATCCAAATCCTTTTCATCATAATGAAAAGAATACAAATCTTTCATTATAAATTCAATCACTCTTAAAAGACCTGATTTTGACCTTAATTCGTCTCTAAATTTATCTTGAATCTGAAAGACAAAAACTGGTAAATCTTTATACGACCTAATAAATTTTTTCATTAACGAAGTGATAACTTCTTCGTGGGTCCAGCCTAAGCTAAAATCTTTTCCGCTTCTGTTTTTTAATTTGAACATTTCAGGATATTGCCAACGGTTTGTTTTCTGCCAAATTTCTTTAGGGTGCAAGGCGGGCAATAAAAGTTCTTGTCCTGAAATATTTTCCATTTCTTCCCTGATGATATTTTCAACTTTTTTCAAAACCCTCAAGCCTAAAGGCAAAAAAGAATAAACTCCGGCAGTTAATTTATCAATAAAACCTGCTCTTATTAAAAGTTGGGCATTAATGCTTTTTTCATCCTTTGGCGCTTCTTTTAATGTTTTTGTAAAAAGTTGTGATTGTCTCATAAAGTTTTTTAAAATAATCTAACAACGTCTTTTATGGTCACAAAAACCATTAATAAAATTAGTGCCATAAAAAAAGCGGCAGTGATTTTTTCTTCAATTTTAGGAGGAATTGGCTTTCTTCTTATAGCTTCTATTCCTAAAAATAAAAGTTTTCCTCCGTCAACAGCCGGAATTGGTAAAATATTAAAAATAGCGATATAAATAGCAACCATTCCCACAAATTGCAAAAAATAACTTGCTCCTAATTTGCTTACCTGAGTAAATAAATGAAAAATTCCAACAGGCCCCATTAAATCAACTCCTGTCGGCAAGCCGGAAATTTTATTTTTAATCGCTTGCAAATATCCTTGAATCACAGCCTTTGTCATATTAATTGTTGCTAAAATTCCTTGCCAAGGCGCTTGGTACCAAGAATAAGATTTTATTGCCGTTCTTACCAAAGTGACACCCATTGGCCCTTCTCCTTTTGGCGGTAAAACACGGGGAGTAATTTTTGTCTCAAAAATTTCTTTTCCCCTCTCAACATTTAAAATAAGTTCTTTCCCTAAATTATTGTTTGTAATTTCTTGAATCTGTTTGATTTTGTCAATGGAAAATTTTTGATTATCAATAATAATCTCTTTTATCGCGTCGCCGGGCTTTAATCCCGCCATTTCCGCCGGCGAGCCGGCGGAAATGGCGGCAATTTGAACAGCAGGATTAACTAAATTACCATTTGCTTCATCGTCAATTGAAACGGCTGTTCCCAATATAAAAACTATACTAAATAAAACAGCTGCTATAATCCAAAAAGAAAGCACGCCGGCAAAAGCAATAAGGGCTCTTTTCCAAACTTCTTGGTTTGAAAAACTCCTTGAATCATCGGATTTTTCTCCAATTTCTCCTGGCATTTTAACAAAGGCTCCCAAAGGCAACAGGTTTATTGAATAAATTGTTTCTCCTATCTTTTTTCCAATAATTCTTGGCGGGAATCCAATGCCAAATTCTTCTACTTTCACTCCAAATTTTTTAGCAACAATAAAATGCCCAAACTCATGAAGGGTAACTAGTCCTATTAAACTAATAAAAGCAATGAGAATTGTTAAAACCATTATGAAATTATTCAATTAACGGATTAAAGAATTAATTCGTTAATTAGATAATTAATAAACTTTATCTATTCAAGTATTTCTTTTTTCTTTTTCTCTCCCATCTCTTCAATTTTTTCTCCATAATCTTCAATTAAATCTTGAAGTTCGTTTTTTACTCTAAATTTATCGTCTTCTCTAATTTTTCCTTCTCTGGATTTATCTTGAATCTCGTCCCAAATTTCGTCTCGCCATCTTCTTATTGTTTTTCTGGCATCTTCTTGTTTTTCAGATACTAAACGAATTAAATTTTTTCTATATTCTTCACTCATAGGCGGCAGGTTTATCCTAATAGCATTTTTATCAACTATGGGATTAGCCCCGGTTCCTGTTTTTTCTAAAGCCCGTACAATCCCTTCAATATAAGAAGTATCCCATGGTTGAATTAAAATTTGTTTTGATTCCGGCACAGAAATCGCTGCTAATTGTTTTAAAGGAAATTTTTGACCAAAACACTCAACTACTATATCTTCAACCAAAGAAGGATTTGCCCTGCCCGTTCTTATTTTAGCTAATTCTTTTTCTAAAAAGGCAATCACTTTATCTAGCTCCGGTTTAATTTTATTAATATAATCCTTATAGTTTATAATTTCTTTTTCTGACATATTTAATTAATTAAATTCTAACATTAATATCTCTAAAGCTAACTTTTGATTGATATTAGTTGTAGAAATTAAAAAATTTATTTCTTGAATTTTTCCAATAATTTTTTTTAGTCTCGTCAAAGAAGAAAAATCCTTTTGTTTAATTTTTTCAAATAAAATTCTTCTTAAATAATGTGTCCAAACTTCCAAAATTTCTTTTAAATTATTTTTTTCAGACAATTCTTTTGCGTACTGAAACCTATCAGCCAAATCTGAAACAAAAATTTTATTAATGATTTTAATGTCTTCTTGCCAATCTTTTATTTTCTCAAAATCCATCGCCAAACCTGGCTTTCCCATACAAATTTTTAATATCTCTTTTATTTTTATTTCTTCAATCTTTTCTTTTCTTAAATATTCTTCAATTTCTTTATTTGGGACATGATGAAATTTAATAATCTGACACCTTGAAACAATTGTAGGAAGTAATAATTCAGGATATTCAGTAATTAAAATTAAAAGCGTTTTTTCTTTCGGTTCTTCCAGTGTTTTTAAAAAACAATTTTGGGCCTCCTGGTTCATTAAATGAGCTTGATCTATAATTGCTACTTTCAACGGTGCAGAATAAGGTTTTAGTGATAGTTTGGCAATTAATTCCCTGATTTGATAAATAGAAATTTCTTCATTTTGTGGCATCAATAAAATTAAATCGGGATGCCAATATTGTTTATTATCTTTTTTTTCATCTTGCAGCAACGAACGCGCCCATCTCAAGGCAACTTGCTTTTTGCCAACTTTTTCTGGCCCAAAAAACAAATAAGCATGGGAAATTTTCCCTAATTCCGCTGACTTTTTTAAAAATTGCCAAATTTTTTGGTGACCAATAAGCATAACTCTAATCAATCTCTAATTTCATCACGAATTACCTCGAATATTATTAGTAATTATTAGAGATAGAATTCGCGATTGATTAGCAAGTTATTTTTTGCTCATTATGCTTTTTTTATATGCTTCCAAGTTTTCTAAAACTACTCCTGTTCCTTTTGCCACGCACAGTAAAGGTTCATCAGCTATAAAACAAGGGACTCCCGTATACTGAGAAATTCTTTCGTCAATGTTTTTTAAAAGAGCGCCGCCACCTGAAATTACCAAACCTTTATCCATAATGTCAGCTGACAATTCAGGAGGCGTCTCTCTTAAAACTAGTTTAATGGCTTGGGTAATTTCATCTAATGTTTCTGAAATGGCTTGACATATTTCATTTGACGAAATTTTAATCGTCCTTGGAAGTCCCAAAATTAAGTCTCTTCCTCTAATCTCTAAAGTTTTTTCTTCTTTTTCCGGAAGAGCAGTTCCAATTTTAATTTTTATCTCTTCAGCCGTCTGTTCCCCCACAGCTAAATTATATTTTTTCCTAATGTATTCAGATATTGCTAAATCAATTTTATCGCCACCTACTCGCACCGACTTAGCACAAACTATTCCGCCCAAAGAAATTACCGCCACTTCTGAAGTTCCTCCACCTATATCCACAATCATATGTCCAGAACAAGAATTAATTGGTACGCCAGCACCAATCGCAGCTAAAATTGGTTCTTTGGCAATGAAAACTTGCTTAGCTCCAGCATTAAGCCCTGCTTCAATCACTGCCCTTCTTTCTGTGGAAGTAGCTCCAACTGGAATGCCGATCATTAATTCTGGTTTTAGAAAACGTAATTTGCCAGAAACTCTCTCAATGAAATGCCTTAACATTGCTTGTGTCACCCTAAAATCAGCAATCACCCCGTCTTTGAGGGGTCGGTAAACTCTAATCGTATCTGGCGTACGCCCTGTCATTTCTTTTGCCGCATCTCCAACAGCTAAAATTTTATTTTCACTTAAAGAAACAGCAACCACCGATGGTTCCTGTAAAACAGGCCCTTTTTTAGGAAGAAAAACTACTGAATTGCATGTCCCTAAGTCAATTCCAATTTTTTTGCTCAACATATATTTATGAATCAACTTTACCTTTTTTATTCTAAACTAAAAATCATTTTTAGGCAACATTCCAAAAACTCCCAAAAATCCCGTTCCAAAAATTATAATCCCTCCCAAAATAAAAATTAAAGGATACCCCAAAGAACCAATTATTAATCCTCCGATTATTGCGCCGACAGCTGTAGCTAAAGGCGAAAAAATCGTATCAACAGCAGCCAACTCTTCAGGATATTCCCTTAGTTTGGTATTTAAAAGCCCGCTTCTACCAGAATTTGCCATTAATCCTCCAATACTTTTTCCCATCATTATGAAAAACACGTAATAAAAATTAAGAATATTTGCCATGCCACCTAATAAAATAGAGAAAACACCGACAATCTGGCCTCCCCGACAAATATTTATTTCACTCCTGAATTTGCTGACTTGTTTTATCACCCATAAAGAAATCGGCAAAAATACCAAAGATAACATTGAATTAAAAAGCAAAATCTGGTTTTGCGACCATCCTAAATTTTTCAAAAACAAAACAAAGAAAGTATTATTGAAACCCGCTAAAATTAAAACTAAAAATGAAATTACAATAAATAAAGAGGTGTTCCTTTCTTTAATAACTCCTACAACTTTTGAATAATTTTGAATTGATTGTTTAACTTCTATTTTTTCTGTTAAATTGCTTGTTTGTTTTCTTAAACGCGTAAAAAAGAAAATGGCGTTAAAAATCTGAAAAACCAAACTTAACACAAAAACGCCAAGAAAATCAAATTTCCAGATAATCAAAGCTCCGACTGCCGGGGCAAAGGCATCGGCGTAAGAAACAGCCGAATAAAACCAAGCAAATGCCCTGTCCGGACTTTCCAATTTTGCTTCCATTAAAATCGCTCTTGAACTGACAAAAAATAAAGCTGCCGAGAGTCCCAAAATTATCTGAAAAATATAAAAAGTAATTAAATTGGGAAAAATAATCATTCCTAAGGCGTAAATTCCATATCCTAAAATTCCTAAAGAAGCCAAAATAGCCGGATTTATTTTGTGGTTGAAAAATCCGACCACTGGAGCAAAAAGAGCAATGGGTAGATAAATTAAAAAATTAGTATAACCAACCTGCGGAATTGAAAAATTTTTGGCAACCAAAAACAAAGGGAAATAAAGAGAAAAAAGTTTGTAGCCAAACATTAAAAAAAAATGCGATATTGACGCATCTCTGGTAATCGGCTCAATTTTGGGTAAAGAAAACATATTGAATTATTTTATCATGTTAAACATGATTTCATCAAATAAATAGCGCCCAACTAACTTATGTCGGTTGAGCGCCTGTGTATTTTATTTATAGAGAACCGATGAGCTTCAGGGCTTCCTCAATGAGAAACCTTGTTCTCGGTGAAACGATGTCAATGTTTGGAAGCTCTCTCGCGGGCACGAACATCAACTCTCCATTTTCGAGCTTTTTCTTGAATTCCGAAGTCTCCTCGAGATAACCTTTGTTCCATATCAAAGGGATAGAAAAAGCTAGGTCAATGCTGAGTCTTTGTTTTTGACTTTCTTTGTCTTCGTATGATCTCCAAAGCCATGCCGGAATAAGAGTAAGGGGTTACGGCAGGGAAAGGAGTTTAAGTCCGGCTTCTTCGCTAAGTTCCTGCTGAAGACAAACGAAGATGGACTGCTGGTAGTTAGATAAGCTTTCTGGACCAAGTTTCACTTTGAATTGGGGAAGTTCAACTCCGCCACCAGTCATTTCCCATTTTCCAGAAAGGTCTTGGCCGTAAAGAGAATCTTCCTCTATTCTTCTTCGCAGAAGTGGAGCCCCTTCTTTAACTACTACCGCGAATACACCGATTCCAGTAGCTACAGCACGTCCTTTTTTCAAGTGTTTTTTGACATTCTGCTAAAATTTGTTCCTTTTCTTCTGCCATCTTGGCATCTCTTTTCAGCATTTGTGCCATCTCTGCTTGACCCTTGGCCGTATATCTCACGCCGTGACCCCAATCGTGAGTTTCTGGCTTCATTTCTCCACCTCCTTTCTGATTTTTTACCAAAGAAAAATTCCAACTAACAGACCACCTATAATGATGCCAATGATACAAAAAATCACGTCCCAAAGTTGGATATATTTATCCAACATTTACCACTACATTCACTAAAATATTGAAAACGTGGTGGTACTTAGAGCCACCGAGCCAAAGGAGATTTACTGGCTTATAAACTATCTTATAAATCGGTTCAATTCTTTTCTTTAGAGCTATCCATCCAAATACCGCAAGTAGAACTAATACAATCGTTACTATCCAAGCTAACAATCTGTACCTCCTTTTCAGATTTTTCTATCTTTTCAAGTCATTATTTAGTTTTTCAGGAACTCTATATTTCCTCCTAAATTTAGATAATTTATCTTACCGTATCTTTTCAAGATGTCAATATTGAAGTATAATATTCTTATGACCAAAAAAACTAGGACTATTCTATTTTTTGTTTGTGTTTTTTTATTTCTTTTAGTAGCTCCTTTTGTAATTTTTTATTCTCAAGGTTATCGAATTAATTTTGAAACAAAAAAAATCACCAAAACCGGCGGGATTTTTCTGAAAATTGAACCAAGACAAGCCGAAATTTATTTAAACGAAAAATTAAATAAAAAAACTGATCTTTTTTTTGGTTCTGCATTAATTGAAAATTTATTGCCACGAAAATATAAAATTTCAATCAAAAAAAACGGCTATCAAAATTGGGAGAAAAACTTGGAAGTAAAAGAAGGTTTGGTTACTGAAGCAAAAAATATTATTTTAATACCTCAAAGTGTCAATTTCCAAATTTTATCAAATAATGTTAATGATTATTTTCTTTCTCCTGACGAAAAAAAATTAGTTTTTAAGAAGGAAAAAGAAAGCGGATGGTATTTGACAATGTTTGATTTAGAAAAAAATATAGAATCGGTTTTAATTGAAGAAAAAAATATTTCCCAAAAAAAAGCTGATTTTTCCAATCTACAATGGTCACCAGACTCAAAAAAAATTATTTTGGAAGTGTTAATTGGTAACGAGAAAAAATATTATATTCTTGAAATTAATTCCCCACTACCAATTGTTCCGATATTGATTAATCTGCCCGAAAACGCAGAAAATATTTCTTTTTCACAATTAGATTCTCAAAAATTATTTTTTTTAAAAGAAAAAAATCTTTTTGAAATTAATTATAAAACAAAGATGATTTCTGAGCCAATTTTAAATAATTTATTAAATTATAAAATAGACGGTGATAATATTTTGTATCTTGATATTTCTGGTTTTATGTATTCTTATAATTTAATTAGTAAAAACCAAGAAAAATTAAATATCGAACCTTTTCAAGTTAAAGAAGGCGCTTCTTATGAAATCTTTTCCTATCTGCCAAAAATTTTCTTGAAAGAAAATAATGTTTTTTTTCAATTAAAATCTAACACAAAAAATTTTGAAAAAATATTTGATTTAGTAAAAAATTTAGAATTTTCTTCAGATAAAAAAAAGCTGTTGTTTTTTAATAATAATGAAATCTGGATCTTATACCTAGAAGACATTTTAACCGAAAATCAAAAAAAAGCTGGCGATCTTCAGCTGCTTTGCCGTTTTTCAGAGAGTATTGAAAATGTTTTTTGGCTAACCAATTATTATGTGATTTTTAGTGTCGGAGATAAAATAAAAATTGCCGAAATTGACGAAAGAGATAAAATCCAAATCTGGGATTTTGATTTATTTAAATCGGATGTTCCCCCAAAAATATCTTTCAGTCAAAAAAATAAAGAATTATATATTTTAAGCAAAAACTTTTATAAATCAGAAAAGTTAATTAAATAAAAAAATCTATTCTGTTTTTTCTATTTTTCTCTTAAAATCTTTCCAATTTTCTTCGCCGCTATTTGCCAAAGCACAAATTTCCTTAAATTGGCAATACTGACACTGCCAATTTTGAGGATAATCGGCTAATCTTGCCGGAATAATATTTGCATCGATTTTTGATTTTAAATTATTTAATTCTTTTAAAAGAGACTGGGCCAAGCGGGGATCATAGTTTATTAAAAACTCTTTCAGTTCTAAAGTATCTTTGTTGACATAAAGTAATATGCCTTTGGGAATTTTAAAAAAATGTAAATAAAGCTGTAATTGGTTAATATTATCTTCTTTTGCCTCTTCTAAATTCCTGAAAATCATACTATTCATACTTTTAATATCTAAAACATACAAATCTTTCCCATCTGAAATTATAGCGTCTGCTCTGCCGGATATTAATTCCTGGGGACCAATATTAACTTCAGAAGCAACCACATGAATTTCTCTTATCCCTAATAAAGGTCTCATTATCAACTGGTGGACTTGATCTCCGTGGTCAAACATTCTTAAAACCTTCGCGTCCATTTCTGTTCTTGGAGCGTTTTTAAATTTAAAAAAAACAGCCCTGGAGCATTTTCCAGCGTCAGTAATATAAAAACGTGTTTGTTCTTTATCTTTTTGTCTATCCAAATAAAATTTGTCAATAAGTTCTTTAAGCATTTTCACTTCGCGAAAATAACTAAATTTAAGCTGATTTAAACGCTGATTAACGCTGATAATTACCTCTTTTGCCACTGGGGAGCTCTCCTCGCTCTTTTTAAGCCGAATTTCTTTCTTTCACGCATTCGTGGGTCACGGGTTAAAAATCCTGCTTTCTTCAATTTTTTTCTAAAATCAGGATTGAAAAGAACTAAAGCTCTGGCAATGCCGTGTCTTATAGCTTCGGCTTGAGATCTAATCCCCCCTCCTTTTACTTTAATTAAAACCCGAAACTTCTCTAAACAATTCATTTTCTGTAGAGGAGATTGGATAATTTGCTGAAGCTCAAAAATCGGAAAATAAATATTATATGGTTTTTCATTAACTAAAATTACTTTTTCTCCACGGGTAAAAAGGCGAACTCTCGCCACGGATGTTTTCCTTCTGCCAACCGCTTCCCAATACCTCTCTTTTATTGATGGCTCTGGCTTAATTACTGATTTTTCTTTAGCGTGTTCAAGATAAACTTTCTTTGATTTTTTTGTTTTTTTAATTGTAGCAGTTTTAGTTTTTACCATATTTACTCAAATTTAATTATTAGACAGAAATTTACTCCGTAAATTTTAATCTTTTAATCATTTTTGCCCTTAATTTATTTTTAGGCAACATTCCAAAAACAGCTTTTTTTAAAACTAAAGCTGGATTTTTTTCAAAAATTTTTTTCACAGGTATTTCTTTAAGGCCGCCTGGGTAACCAGAATGTCTGTAATATTTTTTTTGTTCTATTTTCTTACCAGTTAATCTTATATCTTTTACATTTTTTACAATTACAAAATCTCCCATATCTTTATAAGGAACGAAATCTGGTTTGTGCTTTCCCCGCAATAATACCGCAATTTCGGTAGCTAATCTACCCAAAACTTTTTTTGTAGCATCGATTGTATGAGTTTCTCTTTTCATAATCAAGTATAAGATGTAAGTTCCAAAACCAAACTTAAACCTTACATCTAACGTCTAAATTTAAACTAATTCGATGATGGCCATCCTTGCCCCATTACTCTTTCTTGGACCAAGTTTAATAATTCTTGTATATCCCCCATTTCTTTCTTTATATCTTGGTACGATTTCTGTAATTAATTTTTTAACAAGATTTGGCTTTAAATATCGAAGTAAATATCTTCTTGATGA
>Ga0272448_1001415_pt1 | contig 32317 bp, 26 predicted proteins | sample YNPCB0191_FD_202220 | JGI IMG/M metagenome (GOLD analysis project Ga0272448, IMG submission 202220) | Hot spring sediment microbial communities from Yellowstone National Park, WY, United States - YNP-CB-019-1 | ecosystem: Environmental > Aquatic > Thermal springs > Hot (42-90C) > Sediment...
CCTGCTGCCAAGATCGCGCGCCGCCTTGGTTCCTACATACAAGAGCATCGGCTCGTACGCGGCGGCCGTGCCGATGCGCTCGAGCCTGCCCCGGCGCACCCGGCAGGTCTCGTGGCAGAGACCGCCGTGGCGGCAACCGTCGAGTTCGATCGTCTGCCGGTTGGCCGCCGCCGCCGGGGCCTGTTGCTTGCCGGCCAGTTCGGCCACCGCCAGGCTTACGGGAGTGGCGATCACATGGAACATCTTGCTGAAGGCCAGATAGGCGAGGCCGAAGCAACAGCACAGGACATGCACGTACCAGAGAACCGTGACCATGCCGGCCTCGTCCAAGCGCGCAGCCGCCGGGTAGAGGGCGCGCGACACGGGGTAGGACACGAATGCCGCGCCGGGCCGCGAGTGGCACATGGCGCAGCTGCTTTCATGCAGCGCGCGGCCGCGCTCCATGTCGGGCGCGGCTGCCGGCAGCGGCGCCGCCAGGCCGTAATGCTCGACCCAGTAGGCCCGCAGTGCCTGAAGGTCCCCGGGCGGCAGGTCGCCGGCGTAATCGGCCGCCATGGCGCGGAACTCGGCATAGGAAGTGATCTTGAGGCTTTCGAGCAGGAATCCCGACAGGGTGATGGCTCCCAGAATGCCGAGCGCCAGCGCGTCGCGCGCCGTGGTGCGGATCCGTTGCTTCCAGGCGAGACGTCGGACTACGGCAAGGATCAATCCCGTCAAGAGCAGCGCTCCGAACAGGTTCCTCAGGAACATGAAGGGATTCAGGGTCGACTGATAGAAGGGTTGTATCAGGTGCGCGAACGTGTCCGCCAGCGCGTGGAACAGGAGCAGGAAAACGAAGCCTGCGAAAATGCAGATGTGCGCCGGCCAGATGAGCGGATCCTTCCTGTCGCCCAGAATCCGTCCCTGCAGGAGGACATCGAGCACCAGCACCTTGAGCAGCTTGAAAACCCTGAGAGAAAAAACGGCGCCCAGAATCCCCTTGAGCGCGGCGAGCCACCGCCGTGCCGGCGGGATGTCGCCCCGGCGCGTGCCGACCTGGAGCATGAACCAGGCGTCGATTCTGTGCACCAGGCCCGCAGCCAGGATGATGAGTCCCGCATAGAGCGCGATCTCGTAAACCATGGTTTCGCTCCCTGGCAGTCCGGGGCGCGCCGCGCGCCCTCCGGATCGCCCTTACCCCCCTTCGCCCGGCGCGCAACCCGGGCGGGCGCATTCGGAAGGAGCCTGCGCGACGTACAGCCGGGGCTGTCCCGCGCTCTCGATCTTGCCGAGCGCCTGCAGAATCTTCTCCGGCTTCACGGGCACTTCCGTGAAGCGCACTCCGATCGCATCGTACAAGGCATTCAAAATGGCCGGAATGACCGGGCCGACAGGACCCTCGCCCACCTCCTTGTTGCCGAACGCGGATGTGGGGTCGTAACTGTCGACGATTTCCAGGCTCAGATCCGGCATGTCCATCGTGGTGGGCATCTTGTAATCGTGGAAATTGGGGTTGAGCATCCGCCCCTCGATGTCCATGACCATCTCCTCGTACAGGGCGGCCCCCAAGCCCATGGAGATGGCGCCTTCGACCTGGCCTTCGACCGCCATGGGATTGATGGGCTTGCCGCAGTCGCCGGCCTCCCAGTAGCCGAGGATCTTGATCTTGCCGGTTTCGAGGTCCACTTCCAGTTCCACGGCCTGGGCCGTGAAACCGAAGGCCGGCGTGGGCCCGATGAGCTTCCCTTCATAGTCCCCCTTGGGCTGGGGCGGCGTGTATTCGCCCGTGCCGAAGAGCGGGCCGACGGAACTCAAGTACTGGGCGACCGCTTTCTGGAAGGGGATACGGCGCTTGGGCTCGTATATGGAGAATATTTCGCCGTCCCGGCAGTCCAGGTGGTCGCGGCGCACGCCGAGCACGGCTGCCGCCACCTCGAACAGCTTGGCGCGCACGTCGAGAGCTGCGCGCTTGATGGCGTGGCCGGCGCCGTAGGTCAGGCGGCTGTCGAAGGTGCCGTTGTCCATGGGCGCGAGCATGGTGTCCTGGCACACCAGATGGACGTCACGGTAATCGATGCCCAGGACTTCGGCGGCCATCTGGCACATGACGGTGTGCGCTCCCTGCCCGATCCCCGTCGCCCCGATATAGACGGTGACGCCGGCTTCGGTGTCCACGCGTATGTTGGCCGTGGAGTGCGGGCGGTAACTGGGATACAGCAGGAAGGCGCCGCCGGTGCTGTAATGGCCTCCGGCCATGCCGATGCCGCGGCCGAATGGGAGCTTGCCGTACTTGTCGACGATTCCGGATCGGCGCGCCACCGATTCGAGGCACTTCTTGAATTCCGAATGACGCACCTCGATGACCGTCGGGGTCTTGTAGCCGGTCTCGCAGGCGTTGATCATCCGGATTTCGTAAGGATTGAGGCCGAGCTTCTCGGCGCCCATGTCCAGCAGTCCCTCCACGCAGATGCGCACCTGGACCCCGCCCAGGCAGCGCTGCGCTCCGGCCGTCGGCTTGTTGGTGAAGACGCGCTTGCCCCGGTAGCGCACGACCGGGATCTTGTATGGCAGGTGGGTCAACGCGGCGATGAACCACATGACGACGAAGCCCCAGCTGCTGTGCGCGCCGCCGTCGAGCAGGCAGTCGAAATCCACGGCCGTGATGCGGCCCTGGGCGTCGAAGCCCATCTTCATCTTCATCAGGCAGGGATGCCGGCCCTTGTTCTGGAAGAAGACCTCCTGGCGGGTGTAGGTGATCTTGACCGGCCGCCCCAGCTTGCGGCTCAGGAGGCACGCCACCATGCACGCGGGTGTGGCTTCGGTCTTGCCGCCGAACGCTCCGCCCACGGTGGGGACGATCACCCGGATTTTCTCCATGGGCATGCCGATGGTGCGCGCGATGGTCTGCTGCAGGTAGTGCGGCAGCTGGTTGCAGGTATAGACGGTGAGCCGCCCGGTGCCGGGATTGTAGTCGGCGATCGTCGATTGCGGCTCGAGGAAGCCGCAGTGGGTGTAGGAGGAGAAGAAGCTGTTTTCCACCACCACGTGGGACTTGCGGAGTTCGTCCTCCGGGTCGCCGAACTGCTGCTTCCCTTCGTAGTTGATGTTCGACTCGGCCCAGTCGTGGATGCGCACGTCGTCCCGGGCCATGGCCTCGCGCGGGTCGAGCAGGACCGGCAGCTCCTCGTACTCCACCTCGATCAGCTCCACGGCGCGCGCCGCCGTCTTTTCGTCGACCGCGGCGACGGCCGCCACCCCCTCGCCGTAATACACCACCTTGTCCTTGGCCAGCGGCATTTCCGTCGGCTTGTAATTGTTCACTGAGAAGGGCACGGGACATTCTTCGCCCGTGATCGCGGCCAGCACGCCCGGCAGCTGCAGCGCCTTGCCGAGGTCGATGCGCCGGATACGGCCGTGTGCGATCGTGCTGGGCTTGATCTTGGCGTAGACCATGCCGGGCAGCACGATGTCGTCCGTATACAGGGCGCGGCCGCGCACTTTGTCCGCCGCGTCGACGCGCGGCACGCTTTTCCCCACCCATCGGAAGGTATTGGATTCGCTCGCAGTCATCGGCTTACCTCCTGGCTTTGGGCGGCCCGCATCCGCCGCGCCGCCTCCTGGACCGCATCGACGATCTTGACGTAGCCGGTGCAGCGACAGAGATTGCCCGACAATCCCCGCTTGATCTGCTCGACCGTCGGATCGGGATTCTCGTCGAGCAGCGCCTTGGCGGCCATGACCATGCCGGGGGTGCAGAAGCCGCACTGGATGGCACCCTTGTCGATAAAGGCCTGCTGGATCGGATGCAGCCGGCCGTCGGCTTCCATCCCCTCGATGGTGAGGATCGTCTTGCCCCGGCAGGCGATCGCCAGGGTCAGGCACGACAGGGCGCGCCGCCCGTCGATCAGCACGGTGCAGGTGCCGCAGTCGCCCTGGCCGCAGCCTTTCTTGGTGCCCGTCAGCCCGAGTTTCTGGCGCAATACGTCGACCAGAAGATCCTCCGGGCTGACGATCACGTCGTAGGCGATTCCGTTGACGTTCAATTCGATCAGCTGCTTCATGGTTGTCGACCTTTCGTGCACGGCCCTCGGCCGGACGGCGGCAGCCGTCAACCGATGGCCGAAAGCGTCTCGCGCAAAACCCTTGCGGCCAGCACCCGCACGACGTGCCGCCGGTAGGCGGCCGACGCCCGCAGGTCATCGATCGGGCTGCACTCCGCACTGCAACTTGCGGCCGCTTCCTGCAGGACCTCGGCCGTCGGCCGTCGGCCCAGCAGAATCTCTTCCGCCTTGCGCGCCCGCATGGGCACCGGGGCGACCGCGCCCATGGCGATGCGCACCGCGGCGACCTCGCCGGTCTCGGGTTTCAGAGCCAGGTTGACCGCCACGCTGGCGATATCGATCTCCTGGGCCTCGCGCAGTCCGATGGTGGCGTACCGGCATGCGGAGCGGGGCCATGGCTCGGGAACGAGGAGCGATTCGAGCAGCTCGTCCGCCTCGAGCGCCGTGCGGCGGTTGCCCAGGATGAAGTCTTCCAGGAGCATTTCCCGCCGCCCGCGCGGGCCCACGAGGCGCACGAGGGCGCCCAGCGTGACCAGGGGCGGCGGCATGTCGGCGCAGGGGGAGGCGTTGCAGCTGTTGCCGCCGATGGTGGCCATGGCGCGCACCTGGGGCGAACCGATCTGGGCGGCCGCCTGGTGCAGGGCAAAGTACTTCTCCCGGATCAGCGGGGATTTTTCGATGGCTTCGATCTTCGTGGCCGCGCCGATGGTGAGCCCCTTGCCCGGCTCGTAGGAGATTCCGGCAAGCTGGGGCACGCCGTTGAGATCGATCACGTATTCCGGGCGCACGGCCCGGTCGGCCATGAGGTTGATCAGATCCGTTCCGCCCGCCAGGATTCTGGCCTTGGTGCCATGCCGGGCGAGCAGGCCGACCAGTTCCTCGACGGATGCCGGAGCCAGGTACTCGAACGGAGGCAGGGTCATGATGCTTTCCTCCCGCTTTCAGCCTTTGCTTCCTGTCATGCCTCGCCGGTCCCGTGGCGCCGTCGCGCACGCGCGCTCAGGCGCCGCAGTCGCGGCCGTAGATGCGGCGAAACTCCTCGCGCAGCCAGTCCCGGAACTGCGGCGCCGCCACCCCGATGAGCCGGCGGGCGCGTTCCTTGACCGTTTTCCCGCGCAGATGGGCGATACCGTAGTCCGTGATCACATAATCGATGTCGTGCCGCGAGGTCGTCACTGCCTGGCCCTCGGCGAGTGCGGGCACGATGCGCGAAATCTTGCCGTCGGAGGAGGCCGCCGCGAGCGCGATAATGCTCCTGCCGCCCTTGGAAATCCTGCAGCCGCGCACGAAATCGACCTGGCCGCCCACGCCCGAATACTGCCGGCTGCCCATCATGTCCGACGCCGCCTGGCCCAGGAGATCGACGCACAGCGCCGAATTGATCGACACCATGTTGTCGTTCATGCCGATGACGTTCGGGTCGTTGACGTACTCCACCGGGTGCATCTCGACCATCGAGTTCAGGTGCAGCCACTCGTAGAATTCGCGCGTCCCCATGGCGAAGGTGATCACGATCTTGCGCTTCTTGAAATTCTTGCGCGCGCCCGTGACCACGCCCCGTTGCACCAGCTTCATCACGCCGTCGGAGATCATTTCCGAATGGATGCCGAGGTCGTTCTTCTCGGCCAGGAAGCTCAGGATCGCGTCGGGGAGACCGCCGTATCCCAGCTGCAGGCAGTCGCCGTCGCGGATCAACTCGGCGCAGAAGGCCCCGATCTTCCTCTCGACCTCCCCGATCTCGGGAGGCGGGGCGGTCAGCAGCGGGCGCTCGGTATGGACAAGATGGTCGATCTCCGAAACGTGCAGGCAGGAATCGCCCAGGGTGAAGGGCATGTGGGGATTGACCTCGGCGATGACCCGGCGCGCCGCCCTGGCTGCCGTGTAGTCGTAGCAGACCGAAATTCCCAGGCTGCAGTTGCCCACCTTGTCGGGCGGGGTCACGGTGATCATGGCGACGTCGACCGGCAGCGTGCCGTCCTTCATGATCTGGGGGAACTCTTTGAAGAACGAGGGACTGTAATCGGCGCGATCCTCGTCGACCGCCTTGCGCGTGCTCGGGGCGACGAAGAATGAGTTGTGGCGGAAAGAGCCCGCATATTCGGGGCGGGCATAGGCGCTCTTGCCGGTCGAGACCATGGCCACGATTTCCACGTCGCGCAGCTCCCCGGCGCGCTCGAGCAGCGCGTCGATCAGAGCCTCCGGGCAGGCGCAGGCGGAGCCGACCACCACCCGGTCCCCCGACTTGACGTGCCGCACCGCTTCCTGAAGGGAGCAAAGCCTGCTGTCGTAGATCTGTTTCCAGTGCATCGGCGTCCTACTCCTGCATGGCACCCGAACCCGCCCGGCCGGTGCCGCGAAGGCACCGTTCGGCTCCTCAGACGCTGTCCGGGTAGCGGTTGTAATCCTCGAACTTGGCTTCCTCGGGAACCAGAAGCAGGTACTCCTTCATCGCCAGATCGAGCTCGTGTCCGGTCGTGCCCACATAGGCCGAAGGGTTCTCCAGGAACGACAGGCAGGCCTCGGCGTATTCCCGGGGGTAGTCCAGCCAGCCCATGATGCCGGCGCCGTAGATCACCTTGAAGCGGATGATCTCGGCTTTGGTGTAGGAAGCCGCCTTCACGATGGGTTCGAACAGGGGCGGTTTGACCACGTCGCGGCTGCCGATCAGATGCAGGCTGGGCTGCGTGACGAAGGGGAGCGTGCGCTTGAGGTCGAAGCCGAGCAGCACCGTGAGCGCATCGGCTCCCCCCTTGTCGTAGTGCAGCAGGTTGGCGATCGTGGCGCGCTGGACGTACTCGAGCTTGGAGTCCGGGTTTTCGCGCACCTGTTCCATCCAGTAGTCGATCATGTGGCTGCCGTCGGCCTTGCGCTGCAGCAGGCCGGACTCGTAGCCGATGACGTCGCCCGGCTGCAGCGTCTTGACGTAGGGGGCGCGGTTCTGGCCGATCATGCGGCGCAGCGCGTACTTCTTCTTGCGCAGCGCCTCGTCGTAGATGGCCAGCCCGCCGTAGCACATGCAGGCGCAGCGCTCCTTGTGGCGCGCATCCAGGTCGGCCATGAGCAGCGCCCCGGTGTGCATGCCGGCGAAATGGGCCTTGGCGATCCCGAGCGCGTCCATGGCGCGCACCACCGCATCGGTGAAATCCGAGAACTCCCAGTCCTCGGGAGCGGGGGGCGAGAAGCCGAAGCCCAGCGTGTCGAAGGCGTAGACCTTGTACCGGGTCGCCAGCAGCGGGATCACGCCTTCGAACTCGAAGCTGTGCCACCAGGACTGGTGCAGCAGGATGAGGGGGAAGCCCTCGCCCATGGTTTCGTAATACATCTGCAGGCCGCCGCCGATGTCGGCGTACCCTCTGCGGACACCGCGTAGATTGGTTGCCATGCGTCGCCTCCTTGCGCGGGGCCGCCGGGGCCCCGCGCGGCCGCGGGCCCGGCGTCGTGCATTGTATTAATGTTATTACAATGGTTTTTCAAGCAAAATCTTCGCACCGGGCATCGCCGCCCGCACCCCTCCCATGATAGCCCGGCGGTGCGGGCGCGCGCGAGCGCGCCGTCCTCCCCCGGGGGCCAAGGCCGCGGGCGGCCGGCTGGCCCCTTGGACCTATTGATATAATCATGATACATTGACGCGGGGGTGCCCATGGTCGACAACGGGCTGGCGCGCATCGCGGCGAGCGTGCGCGACCTCGACGAGGCGCTCGCCTTTTTCCGCGACATTCTGGAGATGAAGGTGGCGGCGCGGGCGGAACTCGATGCCGCGGCTTTCGGCCGCCTCTGGCGGCTGCCGCGCTGCACGCGCGTGCGCGCCGCGTGGCTGGCGAACGACCGGCAGAGCACGCGCATCGAGCTGCTCGAGGTGGCACCCAACTCGGGGCGCTCCCTGCGCGCGGGCGCGAACAGCTTCGACTTCGGGCTGTTCGACGTCGCGGTGCGCGCCGCCGACATCGATGCCGCCTACGGCGACCTGCGCCGTCGGGGCTGGGAATTCCTGTCGGCTCCGGTGACCTACGAGGCCGACTGGGTGAGCCTGACGGTCAAGGAGGTGATCCTGATCGGGCCCGAGCGCATGCCCATCGCCTTGATCGAGCGGCTCACGGGCGACAAGCCGGTCATCCGCGGCCGCTTCGGCGACATGGTCGACAGCGCCCAGTTCGTCTCCGACATGGAAAGGTCGCTCGCCTTCTACACCGGCGTCCTGGGCTACGAGGTGTTCTTCGACCGCGAACTGCGCCCGGGCCTGATCGACGAGGTCGTGGCCCTGCCGCCGGGGGCGCGCGCGCGCATGGCGTTGCTGGTGCGCCGGGGGAGTGCGTCCCCGGCCGTCGAGCTCATCCAGTGCTCCGCTTCCTCCAGGAGCCTGGCGGCCGAGGCCGGGCCGGACCGCTTCGGCATCTTCGCCCTGGGATTCGCGACCGCCGACCTCGACGGGCTGCTGGCACGGACGCACGCCGCCGGCTACCCGATCGTCGGCGGCCCGGTCGAAACCGTCGACGCCGCGGGCGCGCGCGTGCGCGCCGCCGTCATCCGCGGGCCGGACGACGTGCTGCTGGAGTTCTTCGAAGCCGCCGGGGCCGACGGCGCTCGTCGCGATGCAGGCGCCGCGGCACGGGTGCGCGCCTGATCGTCCGGCGTTCCGGCGCGGCCGCCCCGTCAATTCACCTTGCCGTCGCTGCCGAAGTATTCCCGGTAGCCGCAGATCTTGTCGCCGCAGACGTCGAGGGAAAGCGCCACCCGGTTCTTGTACGGCTCGCTGCGCAGCATGCCCTCGTCGCGGAATTCGAAAACGAAAGTCTGGCCCGAGCCGGTTTCGCGCAGCACCTCGACCACCCGGATCCCCCCGGGGAAGGAGGCGGAGACGTAACCGAAGAACTCCATGGCCGTCGCCTTGCCCCGGTGAAGCCCCAGATACTTGCCGCTGGGAAACCAGAACGTGAAATCGTCGGCCAGCATGGCGAAGAAGGGATCCCAGCGGCCGGTCGCCAGGCCCTCCTTCAGATGCTCGAACGCCTGCCGGGCCACCGCCGCCGGCGCAGCCTGCGGTGCGGGCGCGTCCATGCGTGCCGCGGCCGTCGCCCGCCCGAGCCAGGCGGCCGCCGCCGCCAGCAGCCCCGCCACTACGATCTGTCTGCGTTTCATCATCCTCACCTCCGGAACCTGAGGCCGGAATTATAACCTGCACGCGCTTGACATTGTTATAAACTTATGACAATTATGTCTGCCGGTTCCGTGAGGCCGTCCTATGATGCGCTCGATCCTGGAGCTTGCGCCCGCGCTGCTGCTCGGCGCCGCGCTGGCCGCGCCCGCACTCCCCGGCAACCGGCAGGGGGCGGCGGAGCGGCCGGCCGGTCTGCTTGCGGGCGAGTTCGACAATTTCCAGCAGGTCTGGGAGGAGCGCGAGAGCCGGGCGCCCTTCGTCCACGCGCGCATCCATCTCATCGCCGCACCGGTGCGCCTGCCGCAGTTCGGCGAGAACGTGTTTTACGTCCAGCAGTACCTGGACGGCGATCCGGCGAAGGTTCACGGCCAGTACCTGTTCGCGCTCTCCCCTTCGCAGGCCGACGGCGCCGTCGTGCTTACGATCCATGCCTTCGCCGACGGCGGCCCTTACGTCGATGCGCACCGCGATCCTTCCAGGCTCGCCTCCCTGCGCCCTGCGGACACGATCTCCTGGCCGGGGTGCGAACTCCGCCTCGCGCCGGAGGGCGCGGGCTTTTCGGGAGCGCTGCGCGAGCATGCCGCCGGCGGCGCCGGCGAGCGGGGCGCGGGTTTTCCCTACGAGACCATGACGCTGCTGCCCGGCGAACTGCATATCGGCGAGCGGATCGCGGCCGGACGGCCGGCGCCCCCTCCCTATCGGCTCAAGCGCTGCCGCTGGTTCCGCGGCTGGGCCGTGATCCGGCGCGGGGAGGGCGAGGAGTACGATGTCGCCCGCGACTTGCTGCTGCACGACCAGGGCGGCCGCATCCCGCTGCGCTCCGCGGGCCGGGAGTACGAAATCGAGCTTGCGCAGCTCGTCTACCAGAGCACCAAGGTTCCGATCATGAAGCTCGCCCTCTACGAGAAGGGCAGGGAAGAGTCGTTCGCCTATACCTGGTCCGATCCCGAGGCCGGGCGTATCGGTATCAATCTGAGGTGGATTCAGGCGGGGTTCACGCTCGAAAAATCCGCAGTCGGAGGTGTGCGATGAAAATCAGCGGAATTCTGGGCTGGCTGGTTCTGGCGGCGCTTTTGCCGCCGGCAGGCAGCGCCCAGGGATTCAATCAGGAGCTGTTCGATGTTTTCGTCGAGGCCCGCGCCGGCAAGGGCGGCACGCCCGTGTACTGGTACTCCTTCGGCGAGGTCTATTCCTATCCGGAAGGCCGCCTTCTCCTCAGGATCGAAGGCTTCGACACCGGGCGGCTGCTGCGCGACGAGAATGCCCGCAACGTTGCCTACCAGCTCTCGCGCAAGATCTTCGTATACGAGGACGCGGCCACGGGGAAGATACTGAAGGAATACAACGGCCAGCCCGTGACCCATATCCAGTATCCTTACCAGTACATCACCTACAGGCTCGAGGGCGACCGGCTGGTGACCTTCGTGGAACAGGGAAGCGGCGCCAGGCTGCAGAAGATCGGGCCGGGCGACAAGTTTCTCGCCCGGCGGATGGGCGAGACGATCGTGTACTCGGCACCCCTTTTCCTCAACATGGAGACTCCCGCCGGGCGCTACGAAGCCTACGAGAACTACGATTTCTTCATCCGTCCCAGGGCCGCCGCGCCGCGGGACCGCTGCCAGCTCTCCTGGGTGCGCTACGGCGACCTGCCCCGTTTCGTCGGCTCGGGGAAGGCCATCCTGCAAATGGTGGCCTATCGGGTCGAGCGCTTCGAGGATCTCCCGGCGGCCTTACGCGAGTACGTCACGCGGGAGGCGCCGCTGTGGAAGGAGCCGCCGCGCGATCTCGAAGAGATCCGCAAGCTGCAGAAGTGACACCATGGCCGCGCACGACAGGAGGAACGACATGCTCCGTTTACTGTGGATTTGCTGCAGCCGGCTGCTGCCCGCCATGATTCTCCTCGCCGCAGCCCTGCCCGCGCAGAGCGGGCGCTTGAATCTGGCCGATCCCGACGACGCCGTGCGCGCCATGCGCAAGCTGCAGTCGTGGCTCGAGGACGGCAAGCCGGCCATCTACTGGTTCCAGGGGAGCGTCTACAGCCGCATTCCCGGCGAACGCGACCGCCTGCTGTTCACCTACCAGGCCATGAATATCCGCGCCTCGGCGACGACCGCCGGGCCCGAAACGGGATACGGCTACAAACATGTCTCGCGCGAGATCCTTCTTTACATGGATCCGGCGACGCGGCGCATTCTGCGGACGTGGAAGAATCCCTGGACGGGCAAGGAGGTCGAAGTCGTGCACGTGGCCAACGATCCCGTGAACAGCCAGGTCAGCGCGCGCGGCCCCCGCGGAAACTTCCGTTTCGAACCGACCTTCAAGGACGGCATGGGCTTCTACTCGCTGGAGGTGCCGCTGCTGTACACCAATCCGCTGGGAGGGGACTATCAGGAATACGTGGGCGGGGCCTACCACGCCATGGAGATGTTCAACTTCTTTTTCGACGAGGAGGAACTGCTCGGCCCGACGACCGGCGTCGAGCACGCGCGTGTTTCCTGGGCGCGCGTCTCCTCCTGGCTGCCGTGGATGGAGATGGGGGATCGCCCCGGCATTCTCATTTACAACGGCATCGGTCGGCGCATATCGGGCTGGGACCTTCTGCCGCAGGAACTGCGCGCCGAGATCGAGGCGCGCTATCCCGAGTACCGGAATCCCCCTCCCTTGGATGACAACCGTCCCAATGAGACCAGCTGGACCTATTTCAAGAGATGGATCGATGCCAAGCGCAAGAAACCGTAGGCAAGGAGATTCCGTCATGGATCTGCAATCGCTCGGCAAACGCCGGAGGTGCCGCCGCACGTCGACATGGAATCGGCGGATGTTCCTGAAACTGGCGGGCTGCTCGGCGCTCTCCCTGCCCTGGTCGGCCTGCTCGCGAACCGGCCCGCGCACCCTGTCGGGCAGCGTGATCGTGGGCGGTGCCGGCCTTTCGGGGCTGGCGGCCGCGATGCTGCTGGAGGAGCGGGGAATCCGGGTCACCGTTCTGGAAGCGCGCGATCGTCTCGGCGGGAAGATCGTGACCATGAACGGAGTTCCGGGACTGCCCGAGGGCGGCGGGCCGACGATCATCGAAGCCTACGAGCGGCTGCTCAGGATCGCCGCGGCCGTCGGCGTTCGCATGGTTCCCGGGCCGGCGTTCGAACCCGACATGCTCCTGCACGTATCGGGGCAGAGCGTCAAGGTGCAGGAATGGGCGAATTCGCCGGCCAATCGCACCGAAGGCGCCGAAAGGCCGATACCGCCGCCGCTGCTGCTCAGCTACTACACGGCACAGAAACTGCCGCTGGAGGACTTCTCCGCCTGGATCGCGCCCCGGCATGCCGCCCTCGACATCCCGCTGGACGAGTACCTGCGCGGCCTGGGGGCCTCGCGCGAGGCGCTGCGCCTCATCAACGTGGCCCCGAACACCAACGACATTGCCACCACCTCGGCCCTGTGGGCCCTGCGCGACGCGCAGCGGCGCCGCGACACGAAGGCCAAGACCGTGCTCGGCGCCGAGGGCGGCAACTCGCGTTTCATCGAACGCATGGCGGCGTCGCTCAAGAGCGAGATCCTCAAGGGGAAGGAGATCCGCGCCGTGACTTCGCTGAGCGACCGGGTCGAGGTGGCGTGCGCCGACGGCTCCAAGTTCCAGGCCGATTACTGCATCCTCACCATGCCGTTTTCCGTCCTGCGCGATGTCGTCATCGACCCTCCCCTGGAAGGCCCGCAGAAAGAGGCGGTCGCCCAGCTTCCCCATACGGCGATCACCAAGTATTTCGTGGTGCCCAAGGCGCCCTTCTGGGACGAGGACGGCCTGCCGCCGACCATGTGGACGGACTCGATCATCGAGCGCGTCTTCCCCATGCGCGACGACAAGGGCCGTATCGAAAACTTTACCGTCTGGGTCGACGGCAACAGCGCGCGCAAGCTCGACGCCATGCCGCGCGCGGACCAGGAGCGGCTCGTGCTCGAAGAGCTGGCGCGCATGCGCCCGGCGACGCGCGGGCGGGTGGAAATCGCCGCCATGATATCCTGGGGCAACGACCCGTACGCGCGGGGAGCCTACGAGCACTACGGGGTCGGCCATGTGACGCGCTTCAAGCCCTACATGGCCCGTCCCTGGAAGAGGATCCATTTCGCCGGGGAGCATACGGCCGTAACCTCGCCCGGGATGGAAGGGGCCATCGAATCGGCGGAGCGGGCGGTCGACGAGCTGCTGCAGCGCTATGCCTGACGAGGCCCACCGCTCCCGGTCCCCCGGCGCAGACGGAATGCGGGCCGCACGCAGCGCGGCGGCGCGCAAGGCGATGGACGATGAACAGGGATAGAAACCGGCAATTCGCCGGCAGCGCCGCGCACCGCGCGGCGGCCGCCGTCGTCGGCGCCTCGCTCGGCGTCCTGATGGCCGCGGGTTGCCTGTTCGAGCGCGCCGGCCGCCCGATGCCGGCCGGGGCGGACGCGCGGCAGCGCCTGCGCGCGGAGCGTGCGCTCGCCGGAACGCTCTTTCAAATCGACATCGTCGCCGGGGACGCGGCACGCGCGCAGGCCGCCGTGGAAGCCGCCTTCCGTACGGTGGAGCGGGAGGCGGCCGTGCTCAGCGAGTACCGGGAAACGAGCGAGGTGAGCGCCGTCAATCGCGCTGCGGGGATCGCCGCGGTGGAGGTGAGCCCCGAAACCATTGCCGTCGTGGCGCGCGCGCGCCACTTTTCCGAGCTTACCGGCGGGGCCTTCGATATCACATGCGCGGCCTGCACGCGGCTCTGGTCCGTCCGGGAGGCACTCATCCCCGGCGAGGAAAGCATCGCCCGGTGCCTGGAGCTCATCGGCTACCGCGACCTGGCGATCGACCCCGAACGCTCCACCGTCTATCTGCGCCGCCCCGGCATGCGCATCGGCCTTGGGGGCATCGCCAAGGGTTACCTGGTCGATCGCGCATTCGAGGTCCTGCGCGACATGGGCATGACCGACTTCGTCGTCAACGGCGGCGGCGACCTGCGCCTGCTGGGGCGCAACGCCGGCCGGCCGTGGGACGTGGTCATCGCTCACCCGCGCGATCCGGGCGCGCTCATCGGCACGCTCCATCTGGAAAAGGGCGCAGTGGCGACATCGGGCGATTACTTCCGCTTCTTTGAACGCGACGGGGTGCGCTATCACCACATCCTGGATCCGGCGACCGGCATGCCCGCCCGGCGCTCCATCGCGGTCACCGTGATCGCGGACAACGCCATGGACGCCGACGCCCTGGCGACGGGACTCTTCGTCATGGGGCCCGAAAAGGGCCTGGAACTGGTCGAGAGGCTGCCGGATACCGAAGCACTCATCATCGGGCCGGACTTGCGGCCGCACGCATCGCGGCATTTCCCCGTTCATTTCGCGCCGCACGCCCCGATTTCTTCGATCGGCGCCGACGGATCCGCCCGGCGCTCGGCAGGCTCAGGCGGGCGGCGCCAAGCAGGAATCCATGAACAGTCAGACTTCTAGCGCAGGAGTAGTGATGACATCCGCTTCCATGGTGCTGATCCCGCGCGAGGATCCCCTGGGCAAGCTGATTTTCGTGGTCGTCGTGCTCGCCCTGGGTCTCGTCTTCTTCGTCGCCCTGATGACCCTACTGTCGGCTATGATGCCGGGCACGGTGCGGCGCAGCCGGGAGGTGCTGGAGCGCACCCCCGGGCGCGCGTTTCTCGCAGGGTTGCTCGCCAGTGCGGTCTTCGGCGGGCCGGCGGGCTATCTCCTGTCCACCTCCTATGTTCGGCTGCTGCTCAAGACCGAATGGTTGATGGATAGACTGGTGGGCGGGCTCGCCCTCGTCGCCGTTCTGGTGATCGTGACGTGCTTCGGAGCGGCGGGCGCGGTCGCCTGTGTCGGCGAGCGGGTCGCGCATCTGGCGGGCCGGGAGATCTCGGAGCTGAAAAAGCCCATGTGGGGTGCTCTCGCACTGGTGCTGGCGGGCTGGTTCCCCCTGGCCGGCTGGCTGGTGGTCACGCCGATAACGTTCATGCTTTCGCTGGGGGCGGCCCTGCTCGCCTTCCTGCGGCGCTCAGCGGGCCCCGGGCAGCGGTAGGCCTGGGCGCCGGGCGACGACGGCGCGCTCCGGTCGGGAGCGGCCCGCGGCTCGTCGACGAGCGGGGAAGAAAAGGAGGCGGGAAACATGGCCGGGGAAGAGAAGTTTCGGGGTCCGGCGGGCGATCCGGGGCCGGCCGATCCGCAGGGGCAGGGCGGAACCGGGGATTCGGTGATCGATGCCTACGTGGCGCTGCCGCTGCAGGTCGCCTGCCACGCCGTCCAGGATGCGCGCGATGCCGCGGAAGCGCGCGCTCGCATGATGGCGAGCCTGGACCGCTTGGAGGGGCAGATACGGGCCAGCAAGGCTTTCATCGGGCCCGACTGCCGGCTGGTCGTCCTGCCGGAATACTTCATGACCGGCTTTCCCATGGGCGACACGATCGCGGGCTGGGCCGCCAAGGCATGCATCCGGCCGGACGGCCCGGAATACGAGCGCATGGGGGAGATCTGCCGCCGGGCAGCCGTCTATCTCGCGGGCAACGCCTATGAGCTCGACCCTGCGTTCCCGGAGCTGTATTTCCAGACGAGCTTCATACTGGACGACCGGGGAAAGGTGGTGCTCCGCTACCGGCGCCTGAACTCCATGTTTGCTCCCACGCCGCACGACGTGTGGCGGCGCTACCTGGACGTTTACGGTTACGAGGCCGTCTTTCCGGTGGCGCGCACGCCGCTGGGGAGGCTTGCGGCCATCGCCTCCGAGGAGATTCTCTACCCCGAGGTCGCCCGCTGCCTGGCGATGCGGGGCGCCGAGATTTTCGTGCACTCGACCTCGGAGACGGCCGGCCCCGGGGACTCGCCTAAAGACGTGGCCAAGCGCGCCCGGGCTTTCGAGAACTGCGCCTATGTGATCTCGGCGAACTCGGCCGGCATCCGCAACACCCCGATCCCTGCGGCTTCCGCCGACGGCGGATCCAAGGTGGTGGACTACACGGGGCATGTCCTGGCGGCTGCGGGCGCGGGCGAAAGCATGTCCGCCCATGCGACCATCGATCTGCGCGCCTTGCGGCGCCAGCGCCGCCGCCCGGGCATGCTGAACATGCTCGCGCGCCAGAGATTCGAGCTCTACGCCCCGAGCTACGCCTCTTTCAGCTTCTACCCGCCCGACACCATGCTCCACGGGGCCGTCGAGCGGAAGCATTTCCTGGACCGGCAGTGCGAGACCATTCGACGGCTGGAGGAGATGGGAATCGTCTGACTCGCGCGCGTCCCCCGGGGAGGCCGGGGGGCGACGAATCGGTTACGGATCATCGGGGAGGTTGTCATGGAGATGCGATGCAGGATCGTCGGCTGCGTGCGGTTGCTGCTCGCCGGAGCGGCGCTGCTCGTGCCGGCGGCGGCGCAAGAAGCCCGCGAGGCGGGCGCCGTCCAGGTCAAGCGGCCGAACCTGGTGGTGAGCGATCTGGATCGTTCGCTGAGGTTGTATCGCGACATCCTCGGCTTCACGGTCTTTGCCGTCGGCGAATCCAAGCCGGATTCCTACTCCTATCCGGTTTTCGGATTTCCTTCCGAGGCCCGGCTGCGCATGGCGACGCTCAGCACCAAAACCCAGGTGCGGACGCTCGCGCTCACCGAGCTGCGGGGCGCGAAAGTCCCGCCCAAGACGCTCCCGCATCGTGCCGCGGTCGTGATCGAAGTCAAGGGGATCGATCGGGTGATCGAGCGCATCCGCGCCGAAGGCCTCCGCGTCGTGCCGGCGACGATCTCGAAGACTCCCGAGGGACAGACGTTCGTCGAGCAGGCCTTCGAGGACTACGACGGTCACCTGATCGTGCTTTACGAGATACGCGCGGACGCCGGCGGCTCGGCGCCGAAGGTCCCCTGATTTCGCGCTGCGCGACGGCAGGAAGGCGGCCGCGCCCGCAGGGGAGCCGGGGTTCGGTCAGGGGCCGAAGGGCTTGCCCGGCCCGCCGTCGAAGAGTTCGACGAGGAAGCCGTTGGGAGCGAGCACCGTCAGCGCCCGGTGGCGCCCCAGATCGGCTGCGTCGAGCTCGACGGGGCCGGCGACGATGTTCGCGCCCGCGGCGCGCAGGCTCCTTTCCATGGCGACTGCATCGCGCACCGGGAAACTCCACATGACGAGCCCGCGGTGCGGCGGGCGCGGCGGCACACCGGTCGACAGGGAAACCGGTTCGCGGAAATCCAGGAAGAGCAGATGGCCGGTGCTCGCTCCGGGCGCGTAGACAATGGAGAAGCGGAAGGTGGTGCCGTCGGGGACGTTCAAGGCTCCTTTCGTCCCCTGACTCTTCCATTCCCGGTCGCTGCGCAGTTCGAGGCCCAGCAGGCGCGTGTAAAAATCGAGGACGGCATCGGAATTCTCCACCACCTGGCCGGAATAGGCGGGCCCGCCGCGGCCGCTGTGCGGATCCACCGGCCCGAGCTGAGGCATGCCGTCGCGCCGCGAAATCCCGACCGCGTGCACGAAATCCGGGCCCTTGAAGACGGTCTCATGGATTCCGTAGAGGGTTCCATCCTCGCGCGGCACCTGGTATTCGGCGAGCGGATTCAGCGAGTCGTACCCGCGCGCGCGGATTTCCCGGTCCCAGGTGTGCAGGTCCAGGGTCGGGAATCCCAGCGAGAATCCCCCCGGCTGCTTGGGATTCCAGCTGTTGCGCACCGACGGTGTCTCGCGGTCGAGGGCGAGCACGCGGATGCGGATGGCCTCGGGAACGGCGGGGCGATCGAGCAGGTACATCTCCCAGCCGAGATTCTCGGGGATTCCCCACAGTTTGCGCCGGACGCTGCGTTCCTCGGATCGGACAGGCAAGGGGCCGCGGGCGCGCATTCCCAGGGCGTCCCGGTAGAAGCGCAGGGCCGCCCCGGCATCGGCGGTGCAGATCGTCACCGTGTGCAACGGGCGGATCGGGGCGTGCTCCCCGGTGCTCCTGGGTGCCAGGGGATCCCTGGGAGCCTGCGCGAGCATATTCCAGGCGAGGCAGGCGGCGACGGCGATCGCCGCGGCGATGCGATGCAGTTTCATGTTTCCTCCGACAGCGGCCGCCGGTACTTGCGCCGGGCGGGCCCCGGCCGGCCGGGTCGGGCGGATGTCAGGCGGGCAGCCCGTAGGGGCGCTTGAGATAGCGGCCCCGGGGTTCGCCGACGATCCGGCCCTGATCGTAGACAAGTTCGCCGCGCAGGAAGGTGCTTTTCACCCGCCCGGTAAGCTCCATGCCCTCCATGGGTGTGTATCCCTGTTCCGACTCCGATTCCGCGGCGCGCACCACCCAGGTCTCGTCGGGATCGAGGAGCGCAAGGTCGGCGTCGTAGCCCGGGGCGATATCGCCCTTGCCCGGCAGGCCGAATCGCCGGGCCGCGTTGTAGCTGGTCAGCTCCGCGATGCGGTTGTAGGAGAGGCCGCGTTTCTTCCCTTCGCTGAAAAGCCCCGGGAGCAGGTACTCGGTGCCTCCGAACCCGGACTTGGCCGCGAAGATCGCCTCCGGGTTGTTGGCATCGATCTTCAGTTCGCGCGGGCAGCAGGCATGATCGGTGATCACGTGATCGATCTTGCCGTCGAGCAGTGCCTGCCAGAGGAACTCGCGGTCCGCGCGCGGGCGCACCGGGGGGTTGACCTTGGCCAGGATGCCGGTGGGGGCATCCACGTCGAGCAGGAGGTGGCCGATGGTGGCCTCGCGGCGGAAGTTCACCTCGGGGAAGGCGTCGCGCACGGCCAGGGCGGCTTCCACGGCCTTGCGCGAGGAGAGGTGCAGCAGGTTGATGTTGCGGCAGCCGGTCTCATGGGCGAGGTAGGAGGCGATCGTGACGGCCAGGCCCTCGGAGTGGGGCGGCCGGGCGTCGCTGTAGGCCTGCAGCCCGCGGAGCTTCCCCGCGCGCTCGGCCATGCGGGTGTAGGCGTCCATGATCTCCGGGTTCTCGCAGTGCAGGCTCAGGCTGATGAACTCCGCGATCTCCGGATGCGCCGCCGCCAGGCGCGCGACCGCGCGCATGATGAACTCGAAGTGCGCCAGATCGTACTTCTCGTCTTCGCCGATCATCAGGAACTTGTTCTGCTGGTCGGAGCGGCCGTGCAGCCCGTAGCTGCCGTAGAACATGAAGATCTTGAAGGTGCAGACGCCGAACTCCTCGAGCAGCATGGGCATTTCGTCGATGTGGTCGCGGCTCATGGGAGCGATATGGTAGCCGTAGTCGACGTAGTAGTTGCCTGCGGAGCGGCGCAGCACCTCCTGGAAGAAATCGCGGTAGGAGCCGCCGCGCTCGAGGTAATAGCGTCCGGTGCGCGTGTAGGTCAGGGCCGAGGTGACGCCGCCGCTCGCGGCCGCCCGGCTCTCGCTGCGCGCGTCGCGGCTGAGCTCGCGGTAGATGCCGATGTGCATGTGGGCGTCGACCGCGCCGGGGAATCCGAGCAGGCCGCGCGCGTCGAAGATCTCGCGCGCGTCGCCGGCGGGCAGTTCGGGCGCCACGGCCGCGAAGCGCCCGTCGCGCACGGCCAGGTCGACGAGTTCGGCGCCGATCCGCCGGGGGCGGACCACGCGCACGTTCTTGATGATCCGATCGTACTTGCGGTCGTCTTCCATGTCAGCTCCTCGTGTGGGTTCTTTCGCGCCCATGCCCTGCCGCCGTGCCCGGCGGCGCGGTCGGGGCGCAATATAGCGCAGGGTGCGATGGACGGGAATGGCGGCGGCGCGCTCGGGCGCATAAATGTCTCTTTGTTATAACAAAGTGATCATAAGGGCGGCGGCCGTCCCTGTCAAGGCACGAGTGCGCCGCGCGATTTCCGTTGACCGGCGCAGCCCTCCCGATATAATGTTATAACCTTAATACCGCCGGCGGGCGCGCGCCGCGCGCGCCCGCGGCCGTGGCGCCATGAACGCACGGATGCAGCCAAGGGAGGATGCGATGTCCGAGGGACCGCTGGCCGGCCTGCGCGTGATCGACGCCGCCACCCTGTTCGCCGGCCCGCTGGCGGCGGCGGTCATGGGAGATTTCGGTGCCGACGTCATCAAGGTCGAACACCCGAAGGGCGACCCGGTGCGCTACCACGGGCACCAGAAGAACGGCATCGGGCTCTGGTGGAAGGTGATCGGCCGCAACAAGCGCTGCCTGTCGCTGGATCTCTCCCGGCCCGAGGGCCAGGAGATCATGATGGGCTTGGCGGAAAAGGCCGACGTGATGATCGAGGGCTTCCGCCCGGATACGCTCGAGCGCTGGAACCTGGGACCCGATCGGCTGTTGGCGCGCAATCCGCGCCTGGTGCTGGCGCGCGTCACCGGCTTCGGGCAGATCGGTCCCTATCGCCGGCGCCCGGGATTCGGCACGCTCGCCGAGGCGATGAGCGGGTTCGCCGCCATCACCGGGGAACCGGACGGTCCGCCCACGCTGCCCCCATTCGGATTGGCCGACGGCATCACGGCGCTGGCGACCGTGGGCGCGATCATGTTCGCGCTCCATGCGCGCGCGCGCACCGGCCGCGGGCAGGTGATCGACATGGCCATCATCGAGCCGATCCTGACGATCCTAGGGCCCCAGCCGACCTGGTACGACCAGCTGGGCGTGGTGCAGCAACGGCACGGCAACCGCTCGGTCAACAACGCGCCGCGCAACACCTACAAGACCGCCGACGGGCGCTGGGTGGCGATTTCGACCTCGTCGCAGAGCATCGCCGAAAGGGTGATGCGCCTGGTGGGCCACCCCGAAGTGATCGAGGAACCGTGGTTCCGCTCGGGCGCCGAGCGCGCCAAGCACGCCGACCTGCTCGACGCCATGGTGGCCGAGTGGATCGGGCGCCGCAACTACGAGGAGGTCGTGCGCGCCTTCGAAGAAGCCGAGGCCGCCGTGGCGCCCATCTACGACATACGCGACATCATGAAGGATCCGCAGTTTCAGGCGCTGGGCTCGATCGCCACGGTCGACGATCCCGATCTCGGCCCGCTCAAGATGCAGAACGTGATGTTCCGCATGTCGGAGACCCCGGGCCGCATCCGCTGGGCCGGCCGCGCCGTCGGCGCCGACAACCGCGAGATCCTGGGGGAACTGCTCGGCATGGACGAGCGCCGGATCGAGGAACTGGCGGCCAAGGGGGTCATCTGATGGCGCTGTTCCGCTCCTACCTGTTCGCCCCGGGCAACAACGAAAAGCTCCTGCAGAAGGTGTTCGCCGCCGGTGCCGACGCCGTGGTCCTGGACCTCGAGGACGCCGTGCCTCCCGGGGAGAAGGCGCAGGCCCGGCGCATGGTCGGCGCGCTGCTCGAGCGGCGGCCTCCGGAGCCGCCGGTCCCGGTCTATGTCCGGGTCAACGGCATGGAAAGCGGGCTGTGGCGCGAGGATCTGGCGGCGGTCGTGGGCCCGGGACTGCGCGGCGTCCGTGTGCCCAAGGCGGAATCGGCGGCCGACGTGGGCAGGTTCGTCGAGGCGCTGCAGGAGGAGGAAACCCGCAAGGGCCTGGCGCCGGGCGCGATCGAAGTGGTCTGTACGATCGAGACCGCCAAGGGCGTGTGCGCGGCGCAGCAGCTGGCCGCATGCGCGCGCGTGGCGAATCTGACATTCGGCGCGGCGGATTTCGCCCGGGACGCCGGCCTCGATCCGGGGGACGACGAGGCGGAGACGCTCGTGGCGCGCTCCCAGCTGGTGCTGGCCTCGCGCGCCGCGGGCATCGACCCGCCGGTGGCCTCCGTCTTCACCCGCGTCCATGACGACGACGGCCTGCGGCGCAGCACGGAAGCGGCCCGCCGCCTGGGATTCTTCGGGCGTTCGGTCATCCACCCGCGCCAGCTGGCCGTGGTTCACGAGGTATTCACGCCCGCGCCCGAGGCGGTCGCCCGGGCGCGGGAAATCGTCGAAGTTTTCGAAGACGCGCTTTCCCGCGGGAGCGGTGCAGCGCTCACCGGCGACGGCCGGTTCGTGGACCTCGCCGTGGTGCGCCGGGCACGCGCCCTGCTGTCACTTGCGGATCGTATCCACGCCTCTCGAAAGGAAGGAGCATCGTGACCCAGACGCTGAGCCGTCAGGCACCCTTCTGGCATCATCTGGCGAGCGCGCGCATCTACGATCTCGCCCAGCCCATCGAGGCCGGCATGCCGGTTTCGCCCAACCATCCGGGATTCCGCATGGCGCTCATGCGCCGGCACGGCGACATGGTGCGCGCCGACGGCGGATCGGCCTCCAACGAGATGATGGTCATGGGCGGGCACACGGGGACGCACGTCGATGCCCTGTGCCATGTTTCGCACGGCGGCAAGCTTTACGGGGGCGTCGATGCCGGCGAGGCGCAGAAGGGAGGGCGCTTCCGCTGCCTCGGGGTCGAGACCATCCCGCTCACCTTCTGCCGCGGCGTGCTGCTCGACATCGCCGGCCTGCGCGGCGTCGAGGTGCTGGCTGCGGGCGAACCGATCACGGCCGAGGATCTCGAAGCCGCCGCCCGCCGGCAGCGCATCGAGGTGCGGCCGGGCGACGCGGCGCTGATCCGCTCCGGCTGGCCGGTGCACTGGAGCGATCCCGAGACCTTCCTGGGTCACACGGACGGAGTTCCCGGCCCGGACGAAACGGCGGCCCGCTGGCTGGCCGAACGGCGCATCCGGCTTACGGGTGCGGAAACCATCGCCTACGAATGGATACCGCCCGGCCGCGGCCACGCCCTGCTTCCGGTCCACCGGATTCTCCTGGTGGAGCAGGGCATCCACATCGTCGAGGCCATGAACCTGACGGAACTCGCGCACGACGGGGTCCACGAGTTTCTCTTTGTCTTGTGCCCTCTCAAGGTGGTCGGCGCCACGGGGGTGCCCGTGCGCCCGGTGGCGGTGGCATGATGGGCCGCACGCTGCTCGAAGAACTCGCTTCCTTTGCCGCGGGCATCCGCTACGCCGATCTCCCCGAGGCGGTCACGCGCAGTATTCGCGAGCGGGTCATGGATACCGCCGGGCTGTGCCTTGCTTCCTGCCGCCTCGAGACGAGCGCCATGGCGCGCCGGGTGGCGCTCGCCTGGGGCGGGCCTCCCGAAGCCGGAGTCTACGGCTTCGGCGATCGCCTGCCGGCGGCGGGCGCGGCCTTCGTCAACGGAACGCTGGCCCACTCCCTCGACTTCGACGATACGCACCTTCCTTCGGTTCTGCACCCGAGCGCCTCGATCGTGCCCGCGGCGCTGGCGGCGGGCGAGGCCGTGGGCGCATCGACCCATGCGGTGATCGAGGCCGCCGCGGCAGGCTACGAGGTCTGCATCCGGACGGGGATGGCGGCCTACGACCGCCGGCTGGGCAACTCGGTGTTTTTCGAGCGCGGCTGGCACGCGACCTCGATCTGCGGCTCCCTGGCGTGTGCGGTGGTCGCCGCCCGGCTGTTCGGTCTCGACGCAGCCGGCATCGGCCACGCGCTCGGGATCGCGGCATCGATGGGCTCGGGCATCATCGAGGCCAACCGTTCGGGCGGGTCCGTCAAACGGTTGCACTGCGGCTGGGCGGCCCACGCCGGCATCATCGCCGCGCAATGCGCCCGGGCCGGCCTGACCGGGCCGCCGACGGCGCTGGAAGGGCGTTTCGGTTTCTACCAGGCATACTGCGGCGGCAAGTTCGAGGCGCACGAAATCACCGAGGGCCTGGGATCGCGGTGGAGCATCCCCGATATTTTCTACAAGCCGTACCCGGCGAACCATTTCACCCACGCGGGTATCGATTGCGCGTTGCGGTTGCGGCAGCGCGTGGCGCCCGACGAAATCGAGTGGGTGCGCCTGGGCGTGGCCGCGCCCACGCTGCGCACCATCGCCGAGCCGCGCGAAGCCAAGATCCGCCCCCAGTCCGGCTACCACGCCCAGTTCAGCGGCCCCTTCACCGTGGCGGCGGCCTGGATCGGCGGCGGCGGCCTGGGACTCGCCCTGGAGGATTTCGCCGACGAGAAGGTGCGCGATCCGCGCTATCTGGAGCTGGCCGCCAAGGTCGAGTGCTACGCGGAACCGGAATGCGACGCCATCTTTCCCAATCAGTTCCCGGCCGTGCTGCGCGTGCGCACCCGCGACGGGCGGATTCTGGAAGAGAAGGTGCTCGCCAACCGCGGCGGCCCGGGCAATCCTCTGAGCGTCGAGGAGCTCACCATCAAGTTCATGGGCAACGCCGCGCGCACGCTTTCCGAGGAACGGGCGCGCCGGCTGGCGCAGCGGATTCTCGATCCCGCCCCCATGGCGGTCGCCGAGTGGCTCGCCTGACCGGCGGCGCCAATAAAAAATGTTGACAAGGCGGCGCCCCTTTGCTATGAATGCCTCATTGTCATAAGGATAGGACAATAGGCCCGGTGCGCTACCTGGAACTTCCGGCACGAGAAGAAACCGCAGATCGCGACTGAAGGGGATGGCGGGGCGCGCGGCGCCGGGCCCGCGACCCGGCGCGGCGGCCGGGCCTGGTTGCAGAGGAGGGAACACCGGACTCGGATCTCCTCGAAGGGAACCCTGGCCCTTGGCGGAGTCGAATCTTTCCCAAGCGAGGATGAGCATGAATCAGCAAAAGACCTGGATGTGGTTTTCAACGGTTGTGATCATCGCGGGCCTCATCGGAGGATGGGGACCGATGTGGGCTTCGGCCCAGGAGGCGGCGAGCATCACGGGAACGGTCCGGGACACCACCCAGGCCGTCCTCCCCGGAGCGACCGTCACGGCGCTGAACACCGCCAACGGCCGGCAGGTGGCGGTGGTCAGCGGCCCGGAAGGAACTTACGAGTTCAAGAACCTGGTCCCCGGTCCGTACCGGATCACGGTGGAGCTTCCCGGGTTCTCTGCGGAAGGCAAGAGCCTCGACCTGCGGGCGGGTGACGCCCTGACGGTGGATTTCACCATGTCGCTGGGTGCCTTGCAGGAGAGTATCACGGTCACCGCGGCCCGCGGCGAGCGCGTCACCTACGAGCTGCCGCAGCCCATCACGCTCGTGCGCAGCGACCTGCTCGATGCGCGGCGCCCGGCGGGCATCCAGGAAGCCCTGGAGCGCACCCCTAACATGCGGACCATCGAAACCAATCCCTACCGTGCCCGCCCCCAGCTGCGCGGACTGGCGTCCTCGCGCGTCGCCATCATGGTCGACGGCGAACGCCTCAACAACACGCGCGTCGATGTCGGCGCCACCGGCATGACCCCCGGCTTCGTGGATCCCCGTCAGGTCGAATCGATCGAGGTCGTGGCCGGTGCCGGATCGAGCCTGTACGGCAGCGACGCCGTCGCAGGAACGATCAACATCATAACCAAGTCCCCGCGGCGCCCCGACCGGGGCTTCACGATGGACGCGCGTGCCGACGTGGACTACGACACCAACAGCGACTTCATCAAGGGCGGGTTGCAGATCAATCTCGGGGCCCAGAAGTTCGCTTTCCGCACCAATTACTCCCAGTTCAGCCTCAACAACTACAGCATCGGCGGCGAAGCCATCCCCAAGAGCGAGGTGGTTCGGCTCGGCAACTTCCTGGTCGACGTGGGGAAGGTTACGGGCACCAATCTGGCGCAGAGCTACGGCGTGTGGGACCTGGCCGCCGGCGGCAAGAGCACCAACAACATCGGGCGCGGCTTCAATTCCCTCAACGACCTCTGGTTCTTCATCAGCCCCAACCAGACCGTCCGCGTCAAGTACCTGAGAACCCGCTACCGTGACGTCGGGCTTCCGTTCGCCGATCTCCCGTGGCAGCCCCTGCGGCAGGTCAACTTCTTCAGCAACCTCGACAAGATATCGGTGCGCTGGGACAAGAGCAACACCGCCACGTGGCTGCCGCAGATGAGCGTCCGCTTCTACCACCAGTACTACAAGAAGCCGCAGAACGATCTGCGCTTCGAGATCATCCCCGGAAGCAGCTACGCCGTGGGCGCCGACGGCGAGCCGTATCTGACCGGCAACATCTCCCAGTACCGCACCGGTCTCAACAACTTCACGGAAAACCGGATCAAGTCCTACGGCCTGGAAGCCCAGGTCAATTTCATCCCCTGGCGCCGGTCTCTCTACACGACGGGCATAACCTACCTGCGCGATGAATCGCGCGACGTCTTCACGCGCCAGACCGCGGGTGCGGGCGGCACCATCGTCACGACCACGGGGCTCAAGACGGTCCCCGACAACAACTACTGGAACTTCGGTTGGTTCAACCAGTTCGAGTGGACCCCGATACAATACTTCCGCTTCAGCGGCGGCTTCCGCATCGACAACTGGAAGACGCGCGCGTTTTCCAGCGCGGGATTCCCCGCGGGCAACGAAGGCTACCTGCTCACCACCGGATTGCCCTATATCAAGGCGAATCCCGGACCGATCAATGTCGCCGGAGTGGAAGGGATCGATAAGCTCGTGACCGGAACCGGCGAGTTGCGGACGGACAAGTCGGTGGGGACGGGAAACATCGGCGTCTCCCTGCTGCTGCCTGTCGGCATCTATCCCTACGTGCGCTACGGTTCCAGCTACCGCGAGCCCGAGGCGACGGTCCGCTACATCATCCGCAACTTCGGCAGCCCGGTCTACTCGATCCCGAGCCTGCCCAATACGGAAATCCAGCCCGAACGAGGGCGCAACCTCGATGTCGGCGTCAAGCTCGAGCGTCGTATGTATCGGGGCACCGTCGGGTATTTCAGGAACGACATGGCCAACTATTCGCAGACGGTCTATGCGCCGACATACTGCATACCGGCCAATCCCGCCGTCGGCGTCGTGCCGACCCCGTTCCCGCCTTGCTCCCTTACCGGCAGCCATGCGGTGCTTTTCTGGCAGCGCATCTCGCGTTCCGCCAAGGCCCATTTCCGCGGCTGGGAATTCACCGGGGAAGGCTCCATACCGTTGGGCGGCCTGGGCAGCATCACGCCCTATGTGAGCTTCAGCTACCTGGAGAGCATCGATGACGCTCCGAGCGCCAACGACCTGAAGCTTTTCGACGCCTTCAACGGGCGCAGCGACATCCCGATCAAGATCGACATGAAGCGCGACAAGATTCCGGCATCGGATATCGTACCCTTCCAGGGCATGGTGACGGCGCGCTACACCAACCGCACCGGCCGGTTCTGGGGCGAGTACGAATTCCGTTTCGCCAACGAGATCACCAAGCTGGATCTCGAAAACACTCTGGCGACCGCCAACTACACCCAGTACGGAACGATCCGCTCGCTCGAAGGCTTCAAGAAGAACACGATCCGGGGCGGCTACCGGCTCACCCAGGGTCAGTACCCCGTATCCTTCACGATCGCGATCGAGAACGTCAACAACGCGGTCTTCTTCCTCCCATTCCAGAACGCCGTCGCCCCCGGGCGCTCGGTGATCTTCGGGCTCACCTTCGAGTGGAAGGATCTGTTCAACAGCGAGAGGAAGCCCTGAGGCCGGGGCCCGCGGCCTCTTGATCCAGGGCCTTCGAGGCGACCGCCGGCGCGGTCGCCTCGAAGGTGAAGGGGCGCTGCGGGCAGGCCTGCGCCGCGATAGGCCGGGCTCGCCGAGCCGGCGGGGCCCGATTTGTCCTGGAGTCCGTACAATGCTACAATGCGCGTGCCCGAGAGCCCGTGCGAAGTCCGGGCGATTGCCGCAATTACCCGGGAGGAAAGAACCGTGCGCGCCAAGGCCGTGCCGATAGCATCCAGGAAGAAGGGGCGGAGCATACAATTCGTCAGCAGGGAGGTTCCTCTCTACTACCAGATGGCCAGCCTGTTGCGCGAGAAGATCATCGCCGGCCGATACGCGCCGGGCGACAGGTTCCCCACCGAGGCCGAGCTGGTCGAGGAGTACGGGCTCAGCCGCATCACCGTGCGCCAGGCGCTGCGTTCGTTGGAGGAAGAAGGTCTGATCCGCCGCGAGCCGGGGAGGGGCACCTTCGTGACCGAGCAGCGCCCGTTCGCGGGGAGGCTGGCGCTCGATTCGAGCATCGAGGATCTCATCTCGATGGGTTTCGCCACCTCGGTGCTGCTGCTCGACATCGGCGACATCTCCGCGACACCGGAAGATGCCGCGCGCCTGAAGGTGCCGCCCGGCGCGCCGCTGATCGAAGTCAGCCGCGTGCGTTACTACCGCAAGGAGCCCTTCAGCTTCGTCATCAATCACCTGCCTGAGGAGATCGGCCGGCGGCTCGACGTCAAGTACCTCAAGCGGGGCTCCATGCTGAAGTTCCTCGAGGAACACCTCGGTATCCGGCTGCGGGATGCGGAGCAGATCGTGCGTGCCACGCTGGCGGACGCCAAGCTGGCGCACTGGCTGAAGACGCGCATCGGGGCTCCGCTCCTGTTCATCGACCGCGTGGTGCGCACCGACGACGAGCGCCCCGTGATGCGCACGCTCACCTATTACCGCAGCGACATCTACTCGTTCACCGCTCACCTGACGCGGGTCGCGCGCGGAGAAAAAACGGCGGGCGGCGAGTGGGCCTACAAGAACCGCAAGGGCGGCGGCGAAACCGGGCAATAAATGAAGCGTCATTATCACTGGGTCATCGCAGGCTCGGCCCTGTTCACCCTTTTCGTCACCAACGGCATCACCATCGGCGGGCTGAGCGTCTTCGACGAGTCGTTGCTGCAAACCTTCGGCTGGACGCGGGGGGCGCTCAAGTTCCGCGACCTGCTGACGCTGGCCATCGCCGGACTGATCGGGCCCCTGGCGGGAGCGCTGGCCGACCGCTTCGGCGTGCGCCCGCTCATGGCCGCCGGCGCGGTCGTGCTGGCTCTCGGGATGGCGCTCTACGCGCGCATCGGTTCCGTTCTGCACATGTACGCGATCCATGTGCTCTTCGCCGTGGTACTGGCGAGTTGCGGGCTGATCGTGGCGGTGATGCTCGTGTCGCGCTGGTTCGTCAGCCGGCGCGGCACGGCCCTGGGCATCACGCTCGTGGGCACCAGCCTGGGCGGTTTCGTCATGCCCCAGGTCGGTGCGTGGCTGATTCAATCCCGCGGCTGGCGCGGGGCGTTCCTCGCCGAAGGATTGCTTCCCCTGATCCTGCTGCTCGTCATAATCTTCGTCATCCGCGAGCGCCCCGAGGATGTGGGCCTGCGAGCCTTGGGCGCGGCCGCCGCGCCGGGCCGACCGCAGGGCAGGGAGAGCGATCCCCTGCCCGGGATGACCTTCCGCGAGGCCTTGCGCACGCGCACCTTCTGGGCCATCACCGTAACGTCCATGATGACGTTCTACGCCATCCTGGGAGTGGCGGCTCACGTCTTCCTGCACCTGCGCGGGCAGGGCTTCGAGACCGCCGCCGCGGCGCGGGGCATCTCCTGGCTCTTCCTCATGGGATTGATCGGAAAGTTCTTCTTCGGCTTTCTGGCCGACCGCTTCGACCACAAGCGCGTGCTCATGGGGAACCTGGCGATCATGCTGCTGGGGAGCGTCGCGCTCGCTTCCATGCGGCCGGAAGGCTTCTGGCCTTTCGCCATCCTTTTCGGGATCGGCTGGGGAGGGCTCTACACCCTGCTGCAACTGGTGACGGTGGAAAGCTTCGGGCTTCTGGCGGCGGGGAAGATCATCGGCACGCGCACCATCCTGGACGCGCTCGGCGGAGGCCTGGGACCCTGGCTGACGGGCGTTCTTTACGACCGGACGGGCAGTTACCTGGTTCCCTTCTGGGTGGTCACCGCCCTGGTCTTCCTGGCCATGATCGTCGCCACCCAGGTAAGGCGCGAGGTCGCATCGGCGCCGGTCCGGGAAACCGCGCCCACGACGGCATCGAACTGAGCGATTCGATGGGAACAAGTCCGGCCCGATACCCGGGGCGACGGACACATGCAAGAAGGAGCGCATATGAGGGACATATCCCGGAGGCGATTCATCGGCCGGGGTGCCGCCGCCGTGGCGGGGCTCGGGCTGGCCGGCGGCGGCATCGTCACGGGCCGGGCGCGCGCAGCCCAGGGGACGGAGACGGACCTGCTCATCATCGGAGCCGGGCTGGCGGGGCTCTCGGCGGCCGTGACCGCCGGCGAACTGGGCGTTTCCGCCGTGCTTGCCGACAAACGTTACAGGGTCGGGGGCACCGGTCTGGGCGCCGGGGGCAGTTTCAGCGCCGCAGGCTCGCGCATGCAGCGGGCGAAGAACATCGAGGATTCCCCCGAGCTTCATTTCGCCGATGCGCGCAGGATCGGCAAGGAAAAAAACGACCCCGAAATACTCCGGCTCTACACCGCCAATGCGGGAGCCGTCCTGGACTGGCTCGAGAATCTCGGCGTCGAATTCGATCCCCGAGGGCCGCGCATGGCTCCCGAACACGAGCTGTACAGCGTCCCGCGCACCTGCGATGCCCGCATCGGGGCGCGCGGCTATGTCGAGGTTTTCGAAAAGCATCTCGAGCGTGCGGTCGCGAGCGGCAGGGTGCGCCTGCTGACGGAAACCTCGGCCACCAGCCTGGTGCGCGAGGGGGAAAGAGTCCGGGGCGCGCGTTTCGTCGACGACGACGGCAGGGAAATCACGATTTACGCCCGTGCGGTCATACTCGCCACCGGGGGCTACGGCTCCAATCAGGAGATGATCCGCAAGTACAACCCCTCGCTGGCTCGCGCCCTGAAGATCACCTCCAAGTACGCCACGGGCGAGGGCATCCTGATGGCCGAGCGCGCGGGAGCCGCGCTGGTGAACATGGATCTGCTCGTCCCTTACTTCGCCGGGGTGGAGAACCCTCCCGCATCCGGCCGCACGATGTTCAACAGCCTCATCAGCGGCATCGTGCCCAACTTCAAGGGGGATATCTGGGTCACCAAGGAAGGGCTCCGCTTCATGAACGAAGATTCCACCAGCCCCGATGAACGCGAGCGCGCCTTGCGCCGGATCCCGGATGCCGCGCTGTTTGCGCTTTTCGACGCGGCCATGCTGGCCGCGAGCAAGGAGCCGTTGGCCAATTTCCAGCGGCACCTGCAGGAGGGGCGCGTCGTCAAGACGGCCGCCACCATCGCCGAGCTGGCGCGCAAGATCGGGGTGCCGGAGGCGGCGCTGGAATCCACCATCCGGACCTACAACGGCCATGCTGCGGCCGGCCGCGACCCCGCGTTCGGGCGCAAGGACCTTGTTCCGATGGAAAAGCCGCCCTTCTACGCCATCGCCGCCAGCGGCGTCGTGTTCATGACCATGGGCGGCGTGCGCACCAATGCACAGCTGCAGGTGATGGACACGCGCGGCCATCCCATCCCGGGTCTTTATGCCGCGGGCGAAGTTCAGGGTGCCGGGCAGTGGATGGGCGACGGGCTGGTCGGGGGAACCGGCAACGGCGCAGCCATCGTTTTCGGCCGGCTCGCGGCGAGAGCGGCCGCCGCGGAGATCGCCGCACGGGCCGGATTGCGCATGCCGTGAGTGCCGGGCGAGGATTCATGCCATCGAGGTTGCCAGCCATGGGAAGAGTGATCGGAGCGGCGGCGGTCGCCGCCGCATTTCTGCTTGCCGGAAACTCGCCGGCCCCTTCATCGTCGCACGCCGTTCCGCCGCCTCAGGTTGCCAAGCCGTCGCACCTGACCAAGGCGCATCAGGGATGGCGCCGGACTCTCTGCTTTCAGTGCCATGAGACGGCCGCGCATCGCAAGACGCACCAGCCGGGCGCCGAAAAGCCCTCCGCCTGCGGCCCGTGCCACGGTTACAACGGGGCGCCGCACGAGGACCATGCGATCGCCATCAATTCCTGCGCGGACTGCCACCGCGCCGTGAAGCACTTCGGCGATTTCCAGTCGCCCGGCGACTGCATCGGCTGCCACTATCACTCGCAGAGCCCGCAGGGCAAATAGGCGAACCTCGGCCCTCGAGCAGGCTGAGGACGGCGCCACATACGCGCGGCAGGGAGCCGGCCACCGCCGGCGAAAGTTCCGTGCACATCGACTGCGCCTGCGCGATCGAGACGGTGACGAGCACGATTTCGGGCAGCGGGCCCAGCAGGGATGCCGACTCGACGAGGTCGCGCAGGCCGACGTCATGGGCGCTCAGGGCACGCGGGAAATCCGACGCGAAGCGCGGCCGCAGCACCGTGACCGTCCCCGGCGGCCGCCCGTCCAGCGCGGCGTCCACCAGGATGATGCGGCCGTACTCCCTGAAGCACGAGAGCAGGTGAAAACCGCCGGTGCCGCCGTCCAGCACCTCGGTGCGCGGCGGCAGGGCCGAACGCTCGAGACGGCGCACCGCGTGTATGCCGACCCCCTCGTCGCCCATCAGCAGGTTGCCGATCCCCAGGACCAGAACGGCGTCCTT
>Ga0272448_1001417_pt1 | contig 32299 bp, 33 predicted proteins | sample YNPCB0191_FD_202220 | JGI IMG/M metagenome (GOLD analysis project Ga0272448, IMG submission 202220) | Hot spring sediment microbial communities from Yellowstone National Park, WY, United States - YNP-CB-019-1 | ecosystem: Environmental > Aquatic > Thermal springs > Hot (42-90C) > Sediment...
GTTTTATTGGTAGTGGAAGAGTGACAAGGATTATTCTGCAGGGATTTGACAATAAAAAAGACCCGTTCAGCAGGATTATTATTGCTGATACAAATAAGGAGACAGAAGATAATCTGAAAAAATCATTCCCCGATATCCTGGTTGACAACGCATCGGCCGCAGCCTCTCAGGATATAGTTTTTATTGCCCTGCACCCGCTGGGGGAGCATGAAACACTGATCGAAGAGATTTTACGGACCAGATTGATCGGATTACCCCGGGAAATTTGAACATCCCTGGTGCTGATCCGGGTTCTGCAGGTTAAATCTTGCTGATCGGATCGTTATATTTAACGCGTTTATAAATGTCAAAAAACATGAATGAGGCAACACATAATCATAAAGCAGTAAAAGGGAAAAATCTGCTTATTACCATTCTGCTTAACATTGTTATTACTATTGCACAGGTTATTGGTGGCTTGCTTTCCGGAAGTATGGCCCTACTTTCTGATGCAGCACATAACTTCAGCGATGTACTTTCACTAATAGTCAGTTACGTGGCAGAAAAATTATCAGGCCGCGAACAGACCCTTAAACAGACCTATGGCTACAAGAGAGCAGGAATTTTTGCAGCTTTCTTCAATGCCGCGACATTACTGGTCATTGCAACTGTTATAGCCTGGGAAGCTGTTCAGAGGCTCATCCATCCGCAACCAATTGCCGGCCTGGTGGTTATTTATCTTGCAGCTCTGAGCATATTGTTCAACGGATTAAGTGTACTGCTTATTAAGGCAGATACTGCGGGGAATATGAATATGCGATCAGCTTACCTTCACCTTTTCACCGATATGATGACATCAGTTGCAGTTCTGATTGGCGGCTTTGCAATAAAATACCTCGGCTGGTACTGGATTGACGGAGTTATGTCAATAGCTATTGCCATCTACCAGGTATACAACAGTTGGGGCATATTGTATGAATCAATAAGGATATTCATGCAGTTTACTCCTTCGCATATAAACATTGAAGAGATTGCGCTAAAAATATCATCCTTACAAGGTGTGAAGAACATGCACCATGTTCATGTGTGGCAACTTGATGATCATGAAATGATGCTTGAGGCTCACATAGATTTGGATGAAGATTATTCAATTTCACGCTTCGAAGAAATACTGGAACAAGTTGATAAACTACTTGAATCATATGGCATTCATCATTTTAATATTCAGCCCGAACTCTTCAGAAGCGATCAGAAAGAACTGATTAATACCGGGAAACATGAAGGATATTCAAGTTCTGAAAGATAACAAATCTATCCTGTCTGATGCCTGCAGCGGTAGCCCGGTATCCTGCTACTGTTCTCAATGACTTTCAAAACTATAACGTATTTTCAAATTAACATATTACCAAATTTTTAAATTAAAATTTTATAGAAATGACAAAATTTCAAATTCCCGAATGGGCATTTCAGTTTCACGGACACAAGTGCCCCTTTATGCCTATTGGTTACAGAATGGGTACACTTGCCCTCAAAAAATTTGGTGTTGAACGTTGCAAGGATCACGAAATGCGCGTATTCTCCGAGATGGGTGTCGGCCATCCTCAGGGATGTATGCAGGACGGTATCATGTCCGCCACCGGTGCAACATTTGGCAAGGGAATGCTTGACAGGATGTATTATGGCAAAGTAGCAGCAACATTCTGGTATCCTGGTATCAAAGGTGCCGTAAGAATCTACCTGCGCAATGAGTTCCAGGATAAAATGGCCCCTCACGAATTTTTTGCTTACAGAAAAAAGGGCATCGAACCTTCCCATATCCCCGGCAATGTCTGCCAGGATATTATTAATATGGTATTGGAAGCCACAGATGATGAACTGTTCATTGTAACTGAACTGCCTGATTTCGAATATAAACCGGTGAAGGGTTCATTCAATAAGGCAAAATGTGAAATATGCGGTGAATATGTTTTTGAACGTTACCTGCGGGTTAAAGAGGGTAAAAAAGTTTGTATCCCGTGTGCAGGACATGAGCCTGATGAAAAAGTTTTTTACAGACCTGTTATAAAATAACTGTAACATGCTGGTTTACATTATTGCAGCAGTGGTAACTTTTTTATTTACCACTGTCCTGACTATTGCCGGAGTCGGGGCTGCTTTTATCCTAATACCTGTTTTCCTCGCACTTGGCATTCCGCTCTTAACAGCCATGTCAACAGCCTTGCTTCTTAATACACTGGCTATGATATTTGCGTCAATAAGTTATACCAGGGAAAAACTGATCGTTTTTAAAACAGCCATCCCGATTTTGATTATTGCAGCCTTACTTTCTCCGCTGGGAGCAAGAACTGCCGAACATCTGCCAAGGGAAGTTTTATTATGGCTTTTTGTAGGTTTTCTGATCTTCGCGGGCTCAATGATGCTGTTCTATAAACCAAAGGAAAAGCCGGTTGAAACAAGTTTGAAGAAAACCATCGGTTACGGAGCCGGAGTAGGCTCACTGGCAGGATATCTGGGCGGTTTGCTGGGTGTCGGAGGAGGTAATTTTATTGTCCCCGTGCTTGTATGGTTGGGTTATAATCCCAAAAAAGCATCAGCTACCACTGCTTTCGTTGTCATATTCTCTTCATTCACAGGATTTCTTGGGCATGCTTCCCTGGGAAATATTCATTTGACACTATTATCCTTATGTGCCACAGGCTCTGTTGCCGGTGCAATTCTGGGAGCATACCTCATGCGAAAAAAGCTAAGCAGCAAACAGGTTAAATTTGCAATCGGGATTATACTCTATTTTATAGCTTTTAAAATGATCTGGGATCTGTTGAAATAATTACATTTATCACTTTTGGTTTGTATAATAATCCCTTGAATTAAGACCACTGGTTAAGTTTAAATTTGCTAATTTTAAACCAGTGAATTATGAAATCACAAAAACAAAAACATTAGCTTCGCTGAGCTCGGGCAGTAAACTGCCCCCGGTTTAAGTGCCTTTAGGGCGGAAGTAGCCATTGAAGCATTGCAGGAACGGGAATCTATAAGTGAGCTTTCCAGGAAGTATGGTATCCAACCCATCATGATATCACGCTGGAAGAAAAAGTTTCTGGATCGGGCACCGGAACTTTTTGACACACCTGGCCAGGATAAGAAAGGAGAGGTTGATATTGAGAAATTATATGCAAAGATCGGGCAATTACAGATGGAGCGGGAGTTTTAAAAAAAATTAAAGAAGTTGGGTCAGTAAGTGAGCGACCTGGTATGGTTAACCGTAACAGGGCAGTCAGTTTACCTGTCATGAATGGATTGAGTTTCTTGAGAAGGAACAGACAGAGATTAGCATGGATGGCAAAGGCAGTGCCATTGATAACATCTTTATCGAAAGGTTCTGGCGTTCCGTAAAATATGACTATGTTTACATTAAAGTTCCTTCCGATGGGCTGGAACTTTATCAAGGTCTAAAAGAGTACATTGATTATTACAATAACCGACTATGTCATCAGGGTATTGGTCGAAAGTATCCGGCAAACCTCTATAAGTCCGTGGCATGATATAAACAGAAATGGAAGATGATATCAAAAGAAAAAAGCAGGCAAAAAAGAAAATGTGTTAATAACCAGAATAACTCTTCGAGTTATTTCCGGTTATTACCAATTGATCATCATAACAAAAAAACTTATATTTATATAACCCATGGTTGAAAAATGGGGAGTATTAAATAATTTTATCTAAACTTAGTGTATATTTGTAATGAATTTAATGACCAGCAGATATCTGAAACATGAAAAGTTATTTTTTGTAAGACCTTGATAGCATTATATGGATTTTTATAAATTTAAAAAACTGTCAGACTAATATTAAACTACATCCTATCAATTAAAGAAAGGAGATAATTATGAAAGTATCAGATTTAATGAGAACGTTCTTTTTGGCGGTTCCGCCCGATACAACGTTAAGAAAAGCAAATGAACTAATGCATCAGTTCGGTTCAGATTATATTCTCGTTACCGAAGGAAAAAAATTACTTGGGATAGTAACTTATTCCAGCCTCTTCAGACAAATTTTGCCCTCGTATGATGAGGTTATGAAAGATGAAACCTATTGGCTTGATCCGGCTTCCATTGAAGAAAGAGTTTCTGATGTTTCCAAAAAGAAAGTCAAGGAAATTATGGTTACTGAGTTAATTAAAATTGATCCAGGCATGCTGGTAGTTGAAGCGGGAGCATTAATGGTTTCAAAAAAAATTAAACAATTACCCGTAATAAACAGTAATGGTGAGTTGGTTGGCGTTCTTAGTTTTAAAGATATTACATGGGGTTTTTTAATTAAACAAATAAGATAAACTTCATTTAGATCCCATGGATATAGAGAACCATCTTCAGTTTTTCTGGAGCATCTCACCTGCAACGGTTTTAAAAGAACTTCAGAGTGAAGATGGCGGACTCACTTCGTACGAAGCGAAAAAACGGCTTTCGGATTATGGCGCAAACAGGCTGAAATCAAAAAAGCGCTCAGATTTGTTTTTTCTGCTATTTAATCAATTCAGAAGCCCTATTATTCTTATCCTGCTTTTTGCTACCGGATTATCCTTTTTCTTGCATAATTTCGTTGATGCCACTATCATTCTTTCCATTGTTCTTGTGAGCGGACTTCTTGGATTTTGGCAGGAATACAGTGCAAGCAGTGCGGTGGAAAAGCTGCTTTCCATGGTGCAGATTAAAGCTTCGGTACTTCGTGATAGGAAACAAATTGAGATCGAAGTTGAAGATATTGTGCCCGGTGATATAGTTATTCTGAATGCAGGAGATATTATACCCGGCGACTGTCTTATTCTTGAATCGAAGGACCTTTTTGTGGATGAAGCTATGCTGACAGGAGAAACTTTCCCTGTTGAAAAGGCCGTTTCCTTGTTGCCCCAGGAGACTCCCCTTGCACAACGGACAAACACACTCTGGATGGGAACACATATAGTAAGTGGCAGTGCGAAAGCGCTTGTTATTTTTACCGGCAGAAAAACAGAGTTTGGCAAAGTTTCAGAACGGCTTAAACTTAAACCTCAGGAAACAGAGTTTGAACATGGCATACGACGCTTCGGCTATTTCCTCGGGCAGATTACATTATTACTGGTAATCTTAATTTTTTCTATCAATGTTTATTTACATCGCCCTATTCTCGATTCTTTTCTCTTTTCACTGGCCCTTGCTGTGGGTTTAACACCTCAACTCTTACCCGCTATCATTAGCATAAACCTGGCTCATGGAGCCAAAAAAATGGCTGATAAAAAAGTGATTGTCAAAAGGCTTTCTTCCATCGAAAACTTTGGCAGCATGAACATTCTATGCTCTGATAAAACAGGAACTCTTACCCAGGGAAAAGTTAAAGTACAATCTGCACTCGATGTCAACGGCATTCCAAACGACAAGGTATTCCGGCATGCTTATCTAAATGCATTTTATGAAACAGGATTTACAAATCCTATTGATGAAGCAATTCGCACACATAATCCGGTTGATTTGTCGGGGTACATTAAAAAAGATGAAATTCCCTATGATTTTCTCCGCAAACGTCTATCAATCGTTGTGTCACATGATGATGAGTATCTGATGGTGACAAAAGGTGCACTTATAAATGTACTGGAAGTATGTTCAACAGCTGAAACTGCAAACGGTAATCTTGTTGACATAAAATCAGTAAAGGAAAAAATCCAAAGTCATTTTGCAGAATTCAGCAAACAGGGCCTTCGTACATTAGGTGTTGCCTATAAAAATTTGCCGGATAAATCGCTCATTAATAAGAACCATGAAAAAGAAATGACCTTCCTCGGCTTCCTCACCCTTGCTGACCCTCCAAAGGAAGGTATTTCAGACACTATTGCCAGTCTTAAGAAGATGGGAGTATCACTTAAAGTTATCACGGGCGACAATCATCTTGTGGCTGCAAGTCTTCAGGAAAGCTTAGGGCTGCCGCATTCTAAAATAATTACCGGCACCGAACTCAGCCGGATGAGCGATGATGCATTACTGAAACAAGTGGACATGGTGGATATTTTTGCTGAGATCGAACCCAATCAGAAAGAACGGATAATCATTGCTCTGAGAAAGGCAGGAAATGTTGTGGGATACATGGGCGATGGCATTAACGATGCCTCAGCTCTTCATGCAGCAGATGCAGGAATCTCGGTAGATACTGCTGCCGATGTTGCAAAGGATACGGCAGATATAGTGCTTCTCGAACAAAACCTTAATGTACTTGTTGAAGGCGTTCGCGAGGGCAGAACAACTTTTGCCAATACACTAAAATATGTGTTTATGGCCACAAGCGCTAATTTTGGGAATATGTTCAGCATGGCAGGGGTGTCGCTTTTTATTCCGTTCCTTCCATTGCTGCCAAAACAAATTCTGCTTACTAACCTGATGACCGATTTTCCCGAAATGACCATTGCTACCGACAGGGTCGATAGAGAAATGGTTGACCACCCTCGACGCTGGGATACTAAAGTGATTCGTAAATTCATGATCACTTTCGGCCTGTTAAGTTCAATTTTTGACTACCTTACTTTTGGGTTACTTTTAATGATTCTCCGCGCAAATGAAACTCAATTCAGAACAGGTTGGTTCCTTGAATCTGTTATTTCAGCATCACTCATTGTACTGGTTATCCGGAGCCGTAAACCTTTCTTCAGGAGTAAACCCGGTAAATATCTGTTAATAACCACCTTGTCGATTGTTATTTTAACCTTTATTTTGCCATTTACTCCTCCTGGTAAACTTTTTGGTTTTACACAGCTTTCATTTTCAACAATGATGCTTTTGATAATGATTATAGCTGTATATATCGCATCGGCGGAAATTACTAAAAAAATATTTTATAAAAGGGTCCGTTTGTAGACACGGCATTATCAAAATTTATTTATGAAAAAACGAATTGTCATCATTGGCGGTGGTTTTGGCGGCATTACCACCATGCATGCGCTCAAACGTCACCTTGGGCATCAGATTGATCTGGTATTGATCGATTTCAGGTCAAATACTTTAAACAAACCACGTTTACCCGATGTGGCCATTAAAGGAGAATCCGTTGAACATGCGCGTTTTCTAATGAAAAAAGCAGTGGATGCTGATGGTTATTTATTGATTCAGGAAACGGTCACGCACATTGACCCCAAAAACCGAAAAGTTTATTTGAAAGAGGGAGGAGTTGAATCTTATGATTACCTGGTATTAGCTCCTGGAGTTGAAAAACATTATGACGGAATTGAGGGATTTCGTGAATATGGATATTCCGTTTGCGACGACATACAGGCACCGCGATTATGGAGACGACTGCAAACATTTGAGGGCGGTCCTGTTTTCATCGGATCAATGCCTTACAAATCGGGAAGTCGTATTGAGGCCCCCAGATTGTTGGCCCCCTGCGAAGGTCCCGTAGGAGAAGTGATGTTCATGCTCAAAGCATTTCTGGATTCCAAAGGAATCGGAGCTATTAGTCCGATAACTGCCTTTAGCCCTGCCAAAATCTTTTTCGAAGATGTGGGTGATGATGTGCGTAACAGCGTAGGAGCAATCATGAAAAAGGAACAAATTGGGTTGCTCACGGAGAAAACGGTAAAAAAAGTGGACGCCGAAAATATTTATTTCACCGATGGAACGAGTGAACGCTGTTCATTACCCATCATTTTGCCCGAATATAAACCTTACGACTTCATCACCGAAGCCGGATTAGCGGATGACGCGGGCTTTATACCGACCGACAAACAAATGAGACATTTGGATTATCCTGAAATTTTTGCTGCAGGCGATGCCACCGCACTTTCTGTTCCAAAATTAGGCCATATCGCTGTTTTGCAAGCCGATATTGCCGCTAAAACCATTGCCAAAGAACTGGGTTCTAAAGTAGTTATCCCGGCTTACGAGCCGGCTGTACTATGCATTATGGAGCGATCCAACTTCAAAGCGACTATGATCTATTCCGATGTCCTGTATGGCAGAAAAACCGATCAAACCCTCAATGGAACATTGCCTTACATCATGAAGTGGAGTTTTGACTTTTATTATAATTTCACCAAAGGACACATGCCCCCTGACTTTGCCGAGAACCTATTAGTTAATTATTTAACAAGCAAAAAACAAATTCAATTGAAGTAAAAAAGCTGGTTATCTCTGAAAATATAATTTAATACGTTGGTTGCAGTATATTGATTTGGATATGCGACCAAAAGATGATTTTTAGCAGTACATTAACCAATATTTACTCTGCCTTTTCAGGGTTAATCAGCAAATTATTCCACTAACCAAAGTTGAATATCCTAAAATATAAAAGCTAAAACATCTCCTGGTTTTTGAGTCTTGCGAACGAACCGTCTGATTCAATGGACAACAAAAAAAAATACACCTTTAACTCTATCTTAATTGTCGCTAAAAAAAATAACTTTGATTCAACTAATCAATGCAATAGGCTATTAAATTTACATCGCTCATATAAACAGTAACCCGTTAACATAGATTGTTCTTATGAGTACCATCAATTTGAATTCTTTTTTACATTTAGTGTTTATTGGGTTTATCGCCCTTTTCCCGGTTGTAAACCCAATTGGCACAGCATTCATCCTGAATCCATATTTTCGGTCGTTCCTTGCTATGAAAAATGTAAAACAAAAATTTATGTATTTTTAACCGTCTATAAAAAAAACCGATTAATAGGGTCCAAACCAGCTTTTACGATACCTATTCTCTACATTTGAGGAAATATGAACCTCTTTAAAAATACAGACGAAAAACAAAAATGGCTTTTAGCCTCAACACTGCTCAATTTAGTCTTTTCCGGCGCGAAACTTTGGGTAGGGTGGAAATTAGGATCAGCGGTGGTTACGGCTGATGGGTTTCATAGCATTTCTGATGTTTTTGGATCATTGTTAATCCTAATCGCACTTCGCATTGCTTCCCGCTCTTTCCATCTATTTCCCATTGGTCTCAATAAACTTGAGGACCTTGCAGCCACCATTGGGGGTATTGCTATTTTTATAACAGGCTACGAAATAGCCCGTCCGGTTTTTTTAGGGCAGCAAATTCAAATCCCCTCCTCACCATGGATAATTATTGCATTTGCGTTAAGTATACTGCTAATCGAATCAATTTTTTACCTGGTTGAAAAAAAAGCGGCCAAAAGGTTGAATTCACCTGGTGTAGCCACCGATGCAGTAAATTGGCTGGGCGATATGGGAGCAGGCACTGTTGTAGTATTAGGGCTTCTTGGAGCCATATTTGCCATCCCTTATGCACAGGAGGTTGCCATTATAGTTATCATTGGTTTTATCTTTTATGGTGGTTTTCAGGTACTCAAATCAGGCCTTCTTTCTCTCTTAGACGCTTCGGCCGATAGTGCCATTGTACAAAAAGCAAAAGAAACCATTGCCCATTCGCCCGAAATAGCTTCTGTCGACAATTTGGTAATCCTTCGCTCAGGCAGTATTTATATAGGCGATATTTCAGTTCAGGTGAAAGAAAATAATGCAAAAAAATCGCACCAGGTAATCGATCAGCTGGAGTCCGACCTGAAAGTCAACATCCCCGGACTCGAGATTGTTACCATTCATTATGCTCCCGAAAAGCATGCAACGTTTACGCGCGCATTCTTGCTGGAAGACGATAAACAAACCATTGCTCACCAGCTTGGAAAAGTAGTATGGATAAAATTAATTTCATACGACGGCAGCGAGGCTTCTTTAAACGAAGAGTTTATCCATTTTACACCCAATGACAGTGGCAAAACCCGTCCGGTACAGCTTATTGCCTGGCTTATACGCCGCAAGGCAGATGAAGTAATATTCAATGGTTTGCACGACGATTTTATGATGCTCTTAGATGCGCTGGGTATGGTTGTAAAAAATGGGGAGTATTAAAATCTATCGTTGTTTAATTTTATACTTTTTCAGATACATGCAAATCAGCGTCACAGGTGCCAGTGGGCATATCGGCAATACTTTATGCCGCATGCTAATAAAAAACGGCCATCAGGTTAAAGCTCTGATCCACAGGTTCGATAAATCACTTGAGGGACTTCAGATAGAAAAGATTTACGGGGATATTCTGAACCAGGAATCTGTCAATACGCTGATTGAACATGCTGATTATGTATTTCATACCGCTGCCATTATTTCTATCGGGAAAAACCCAAAAGAAAAAATCTTCCATACAAATATTGAAGGGACAAGGAATATAATTGAAGCATGCAGAAAACAGAAAATCCGGCGACTGATTCATTTCAGTTCTGTTGATGCCCTCAGAATAAGTGCCTCTGATGCCACATTAGATGAAAATACTCCATTGGCCGGAGAGGAAGCCTTTTTTTATAACCAATCCAAGGCCGCCGGTGAAAAACTCGTATCCGATGCGTGCCATCAGGGACTGAATGCTGTCATACTAAGTCCTTCCTCAGTAATCGGGCCATATGACTTTGTTCCTTCCCTGGCCGGTCAGATGATCATTAAGTTGGCTGCCGGAAAACTCCCTTTTGTTGTCAGAGGAGGTTACCACTGGGTGGATGTGAGGGATGTGGCAATTGCGGCTGTCAATGCAATGGATAGTGGGCAGACCGGGAAAAGATACCTGCTCTCAAGCCAATGGCTGAGCCTTTCCGATGTAGCCGAAATCATTTGCCAGAAGATGAAACGAAGAAAGCCGGTATTGGTTCCCTACTTTCTGGCCCGATCAGGACTTCCGTTCATCAATCTGTACAGCCGGTTAACGGGAAAGGAAACTTTATATACCCGCGAATCGTTAAACCTTGTAACCCATTCGCCCAAAACAATTGATGCGCAGAACGCAATAATGGAACTGGAATTCAGACCAAGGCCTGTTAAGGAAACAATCATTGATACCCTGCAGTGGTTCATGGAAAATGGTTACATTCCTTTGTGAAATCATAAAATAAGAAGATGAATCATCCTGATGCTCTTACATTCTTTATTTTCCTGTGGACAGCTTTTGCCCTTGTCCTTTTTCCTGTGCTTTTCTTCGTAAAACAACCTTATGGAAGACATTTCAGCGAACGCTGGGGCCCTGCCGTTCCTAATCAGACCGGATGGATCATCATGGAACTTCCGTCGCTCATTATTTTCAGTTACTTTTACACCGTTTCCCAGAATTTCTCCCTGAGCACAACCATACTGTTTGCCCTCTGGTTCGTTCATTATTTTAACCGTTCGCTGATATTTCCGTTCCGCATTAAAACAAAGGGGAAGAAAATGCCTCTTCTCATCATGTTGTTCGGAATCATATTCAATGTGGTAAATGCCTCTTTGAACGGTTTATTTCTGAGCAAAATACCCGATTTTCATTCTTTCTCCCTTTCCGATTTTATCCGGTTTGCTATTGGCCTGATACTTTTTATAAGCGGATTGATCATCAATCTGACCTCGGACAATATTTTGATGAGGCTGAGGAAAAAATCAGAAAACGGCTATTACATACCAAATGGAGGTATGTTCAAATGGGTTTCCTGTCCTAACTACCTGGGAGAAATCCTCGAATGGACAGGTTTTGCCCTTATGGCATGGAACCCGGCAGCCGTATCGTTTGCCGTATGGACTTTTGTCAATCTGGTTCCCCGGGCCATTGATCATCATAAATGGTACAGGCAGCACTTTGCTGATTATCCCGTCAACAGAAAAGCTATTATCCCCTACCTGTTATGAATACCCATTAATTGGCTGTGATTCCTGTCCCATACCTTTTAACAGGCAAGGGGCATAGAATTTTTTTCTGTCAGTGCTTTTTGTAATAAAAAAAAATTTTTTTCTTTTTGATAAAAGGTATACCTTTGCAAGCAATTACATACATACATGGAACGTCAAAGTACCGAAATCAGGCAGGAACAGATCAAACAGGCTGTGCTTGATATTATTTATGCTGATGGGTTAAAGAATCTTTCCACCCGTAACCTTGCCAAAAAAATCGGTATGAGCGAAGGGACAATTTTCAGACATTTTCCTACAAAACAGGATATTATACTATCCATTATTAAAGACGTGCAAAACGAGTTTATTGATTCATTGCGCACCATTGCCAACTCCGGTAATGAACCCGAAAAACGTTTACATGATTTTTTATGCAAAACCATTGAGTACTTAACTCATAATAAAGGAATTACAATGCTTCTTTTTTCTGAAGCATCGCACAACAACGATAATGCATTGAAAAATAGCCTGGAACACATATTTAACAGCCAGAAAAAGCTGGTAAGCAAAATTATTCTTGATGGCATAGCTATCGGCAAATGGGACGAGGGCATTTCCGTTGAAACTATTGCCATGATGTATATGGGTATTCCTGTCTCACTGAACATTGAGCTTCTTCTCCGGGGCGGAGAATTTCATGCTGATAACTTTTGCAATACAATGATGCAATTATTGCTAAAAATGCTACGTAAATAATTTTTTTAATAAAATAATTAGTAATCACTTACTCATTTAAATAAGTTTATGAAAAAACATCTTTTTGTTGTAATAATCACAATACTTACAATTGCCATTCGGGTGAGCGGTCAAGATGTATCATCAGTAACTGATACCGCGCATCTGAATCGTTTCATATCAGCTCTCTATATAAAACCTGAAGTCCTGGCAAAGAATGAGCTTTCGGTCAGGTTAAATTTTGACATGCCGCGCTATTTCAGGACCATCAGTTCTGTTACCGGAAATATGGAAAAACTGTCCGAAAAAGTGGTGATAAACGAGATGTATGTTAATACCTACATTGATTACGGTTTAACAGACAAGTTAACACTGTTTTCCATACTGCCGTTATGGGCAATACATCATTCTTCGCCTAAGGGCATAGTTAACGGCAAAGGTTTATCGGATATAGGAATTGGCGCTGATTACAGACTGATAAAATCTGATAACAGCAAAAATTCTCTTACGGCAGAAGGTATTGTTTTTCTGCCATCCGGAAAAAGCGATCATTTGACGCCATACGATTATCCACTCGGAATGGGGGTTGTTAGATTTAAAGCCGGTTTGACAGGTATGCACCGTTATAATAACTCAGCTCTTGTATGGTCGGGGTATTATGAATTACGACCTGAAAATTCCTCAAATATAAATATCGGTGATGAAGCAGGTATTTCTCTCATAAAGCAGAACTATTTCTATACCAGTTTTGGGAATTTTGGTATAGAATATGGTGCACTATCGTATTTAAAATTAGCGGATAAACTATCGGGGAGAAACATATCCCATACAACTGATTACGCAATTGATATTTATGCGGGAGCATGGTTTGAATACCAAAAAAACCTGTTTCTGCGGTTCGGAATTCCATACACCATTTTTCAGAACAGGAGTTTCCTCACCAAATACAACGTTCTTATTCAACTCGACTATCGTTTCAAACCTTAAACCGTTATAAATATGAAAATCAATATCAAAAATCTTTTGTTGATAAGCCTTCTGGTAACAGGTTCTGTTTCCTGTAAATACAGTCAGAAGACACCGGAAAAAGTACATTTTCTCGGATACATTGAAAACACACAGATAAACGTAACGACAAGAATACCGGGAAGAATAATGGAAATTTACGTAGATGAAGGCGACACCCTTAAACAGGGAGATAAGGTTGCCCGTCTTGATACACGAGAAATAATGGCCAACCGAGCAGCCCTGGTTGCAAAACTGAAAAACATTGAAACCAATAAAAAGCGCGTTGAAAATTTATATAAAGCAGGAGCAGTATCACAGCAGAGCCTTGATGAAATATCAACAGCTTATGAAATGCTTACCGAACAGTTGAGGGCTCTCGATATTCAGATAGGTGATATGATGATTACAGCACCAATTAACGGCATTGTCAATGTCAGGGTGATGGAAGTAAATCAGATGCTGTCTCCCGGAATGCCGGTAATTGTTGAAACCGATCCTGAGGGGACCTGGGCAAGATTCAATATACCTGAATCATACATTGACCAGGTGAACCTGGGCGATACAGTTACACTGTCGAGTAATATCAACAATCTGAAATTCAAAGCAAAAGTTATTCAGATATTACCGACGGCCGATTTCGCTACTCACGCCCCTACAACCCTTAGGGATCAGAAAGACGTAAGGACATTTGATGTTAAGATGAGCATCCTTGATAACCAGCTTAAATGCAAACCCGGAATGTCGGTCTATATCAGCCTTAAACCGGCCATCGCAGGTGAATTATAATAAAAAAGGAGTTATGAATGCAATGAAAATGGTGCTGAAGATTTTATTGCGCACCCTGTTGATCTCACTGGCACTGGTTTTATTTTTCAGCCTAATGGCAGGAATGTATTATAAAAGCACTCCACTGCAGATTAAAACGGCTATTGTCGATATGGATCATTCCCCGTTGAGCAGGTCAGTGATTCATAATATTAAGGCATCTGAATACTTCCATGTCAAAGGAGAAACTGTTGATTATCTCGAATTGCAGAGAATGATTGACAGGGGCGATATCGATGTAGGGGTAATAATTCCCGAAAACACATACCGCGACGTACTGAACAGCCGGAACGTCAATATTCTTGCTGTGCTTAACGGAACAGCCAATCCAATTGTTCCGAAAATGGCTCTTATGATGCTCGGCAAAATAACCATGACCATAAGCAATCAGCTCGAAATGAAAATCAGGGTTGAAGATCTGGGAGCCATACCGAATGACAGGCACCCCAAACTGCCACTGCTGACTGTAAACGAAAGAGTTTTTTATTCGCCCTCGCTGAGCATGGAATCATCAATGCTTCCGGCATTTATGGGACTGGCAATGCAGATCGTTTCCATGCTTATTGTTCTTTTCATGCTGAGTGCCAATTTTAAGGCTTTTCGCCAGAAGATTCCCGGATTGAAAACTGTAAGGCAACTTCCGCCGAAGATGCTTCTGCCACCTCTTATCATTTCCCTGTTAATAGTTGGCACAGCAATATCCGTTGCCTTCTTTACCACCATGAAGCTTTTCGGCGTTCCTTTTACACAGGAAGTCATGTGGAACGTCGTGGCTATAATTTTCCTGTTTGTCTTCTCTATGGAAAGCATATCGTATTTTCTGGCCCTAAACATAAGGAACGGTGCGGTTCTTGCAGGTATTATAACACTTATTGTAATGCCAGCATTCATGTACTCGGGCTATCTGGTACCTCTTGAGCAAATGGCCGACGTTCCTAAAATGATTGGTAACTGGTTCCCTCTGAGCCATTACCTGCGTTCTCTCTATCCTGTTTTTAATCACAGGCAGGAACTTTGGGTGGCCTATCCTGAGATGAACATTTTATGGAAATACGTGGGACTTTTTCTTGCACTGTCGTTTTTTTCAATAATCATCGGCCAGATTGAAAGGAAAAAAATCATTAAAAAGATCGAAGAAGTAGAAGACTTTCGGTATGTACCCGATGAAACATCAGTTGAAAGAGAAATAATTTTAAAAAGATTCAAAAATGAACACAAAGATACAATTTTGGAAAATTAAAATTTCGGGATATCTGCTGATTATGTTTCTCAGCTCGTATCATCTTCAGGCGCAGCAAGCAGTTACCCTGGACAAAGCCATCGATATGGCGATGAATAATAACCCGGGTATTAAGGCCGGAGAAAGCCAGATTAAGGAAGCTGAAGCCAAATATACACAGGCTTATTCAACTTTTTTGCCACAGGCTGATATCATATCAAAATACTTTTACACCAACAACCTGCCGGGTATGTATCCTCTTGCCGGAACAAGTGTACCGGTTTTTAATAACGGCATACCTACAGGAGAAAATATAATTATGCACCCGATGGCCCCCTATCCTGATCTGGCCAGGGATGTAATGACTACTGATTTCAATGTAACTTATCCTATTTATGCAGGAAACAAGCGAAAAAATGCCCTGAGCAGTACCATGGACCTCAGAAAAGCATACGAGCAGGATTTGAATGACATAAAAGCTCAGACTGTGTTAAACGTAAAAACAGTATTTTATAATATTCTGTTTCTAAATGAACTACTAAATGTTTACCACGAATCCCTCGATCAGATGAACGAACATCTTGCCCTCGCTGAAAAGGCTTATAAGGAAGGCATGCGTTCAGAGTTCGACGTGCTTAGTTTTAAAAATAAAATCGAGGAATTTAAAAGCAAAATTATTGAGATTGAAGGAAACAGGGACGTGGCCATTCTTGGCTTAAAGAATCTAATGAATATGCCTGATTCATCAAAAATTACCTGCACCGGAAGGCTCTCTTCCGATACTCTTTTACCGGAATTGATAAATTATAAAAACTCTGACAGCATTATTCATAACAATTTCAGGATTCAATACCTGAAATCAATGATGCAGGTCCTTGATAAAAAGGCTAAAATAGAGGGCGCTGAAAACCTGCCCGTGTTGTTTGCCTTTGGCAATTATCATATTTATCATGGCATGGATTTCCCACCCTTTGATGCAAATTGGAGACAGGGATATGCAGTAGGTATAGGGTTAAAAATTAATCTTTTCGATGGAAATATGTCAAAGGGCAGGGTGGCTGAAATAAAAGCAGGCATCGATAAATTAAATAACTACCAGGAAGGACTTGAATTGAAAACAAACTATGAAATAAATAAATCATTACAAAATATCGAGTCCTTGACAGCCCAGAAACAATCTGCAGAAAACAATCTTCAGGTTGCAAAAAAAGCGTACGAGATAGCATTAACCGCTTACCAGAATGGCGTAATAACAAATATAGAACTGAACGACGCACAATTAAATATAAACAAATCGGAGGTATTGATTCTGAATGCGGAAAAAAACATTCTCATCGAATATGCAAATCTGGAATACCTGAAAGGAGAACTTAAATAAACCCTAAATAAATTTCTAACCATAAATAAACAATTTAGTGTTATGAACAAAATGAATATCGAACAACTTTTACAGGCCATGTCGAATGAATTTGGCGGTGAGCCTGAAACAATGAAAATCTTGTCTCAACTCAATGAACAGGCTGTTTTTGAACATGCGGCCAATAAGAACTTTGCCATGGCAGGAGAACAGGTGCCTGCAAAATACAAATTATTGATAAGCCTTGCTGTTTCTGCGGCACTGGGATCAGAAAGATGTACAAAAACCTATACACAGGTAGCATTGAACAAGGGAATAACCAGAGAAGAATTGATGGAAACATTGCTGGTAACCCGTTTTGTAAAAGCCACAACCGTATTTAGCGATGCGACACCCGCTTTAAAAATAATTCTTGAAAAGTAAACCTGTCTGACGCCAGAAAGTAACGCGACGGCTTAAGAAGAAGTAATTTTAAATCCATGGTCCTGAATACACAAAAAATACAAAACCAATAAATGATGAAAGATATCCTTTTGACAAAAGATAAATAAATTAAATAGGTACTTCTTATTTTTAGGCCATACCAGGTGCAATGGTTACATTAATCTGTTATCAAAAGGGTTTAATAAAGTGGATCGATGGAGGCTACGAGCAGATTATACCTCTTATAAAACCAGGCCATATTTATAAAAAAATTCAATCACAATGAAAGTTTTGGCAATATATGGTAGCCCGCGCAAAAACGGCAATACAGCCCAAATGATGGAAGCTGCCCTTTCTGTTTTTCCGCCTCAGACCGAAATTCATAAGATATTCCTGTCGGACCTTAACTTTAGTGCCTGCGGTCCATGCCGTGAATGCAAAGAAAAAGGCTTTTGTGTCTTGAACGACGGTATGCAAGAGGTGTTCAAAGAACTACAGTGGGCCGAAATAATTCTGATCGGCACCCCTGCTCAATTTTCTGATGTTAGCGCCGATCTCAAAAAGTTCATGGAACGAACCTGGTGGATGAAGGGTGAACTGAAAAACAAAATAGGAGGTTATGTTATCTCGGGTCGTCGCTATATGGAAAGTGCCATCAACACTCTGCATGCTTTTATGCTCCGGCATCGGATGATATTAGGCGGCAGTGGAGCTCTTGGATTTACCTTTACCGAAATGGGCACACTTGAAAACGATCCGCTGGCAATCAGAGATGCACGCAATACCGGCATGCGCCTGATTGAACTTTATCAACTTATCTATCCATAATCTTCATAGTAAAAATTGTTACAGAGATTTTTCAAAACTGCGTTTTCCGACATCACCAGCAAAAATTTAATCTATCAGCAGGTAAATGTTCCAATGTCAACATTCTGATATATAACTAATTAAAAATCCTGAACCTCCCATAAAAAACATAGATCGGTGCTCTTGAAAAAGCCACCGATCTGTTTTTTTACGACAAAAATTGGAAAAAAATTTGCATAATGAACCATTGTTCATTATCTTTGTGGCGAACTATTGTTTAATATAGTATGTCACCCAGAATAAAAATAGCAAGAAAAGTTTCTAATCCTCCTGTTGTTAAAGGTTTTAAACCTTACGGCATGGATTCCGACGTCGCAAAAACCGAGGAAGTTATACTGCTCTATGAAGAGTATGAAGCCTTACGTTTGTGCGACTATGATCTGCTCAATCATCATCAGGCATCGGTTATGATGGGTGTTTCCAGACCCACTTTTACAAGAATATATGCTTCTGCCCTTCAAAAAATCGCAAAAGCATTTGTCGAAGGCAGACAAATTTCATTTGAAGGAGGCAAGGTCTATTTCGACAGCGACTGGTATCAATGTAAAAAATGTGGATGTTATTTTAATAATCCGGAGAAAGAAAAACCGGTAGAGCATTGTCCGCTATGCGGAAGTTTCCAGGTAAACAGGTTTGATTATGATAATTTTAATGACAACGAATCCGTAATAGATTCTGATGATATATGTATATGCCCCAATTGTGGGTTTGAACAGAAACATCAGTTTGGCAAGCCATGCAGCAAGCAGGTATGCCCTATATGCCACAGTGTTATGAAAAGAAAAGGAAGTCCTTATTGTAGAAAATTTAAAAACTATTAAGATGAAACCCACATGTTTTACAACCACAAACACAGAGGCAATAAAATGACAAACAACTTGATTCCTTCATACCATTGAAAATCAATTTTATTATTATGAAAATAGCCATTGCAGCTTCAGAAAATACTTTAGAATCGAATATTTGTAATCAATTTGGCCGATGTGCCTACTTTATCATTTACGACACAGAAAGCAAAGCAATAGAGTTTATTCCTAATCCTAACAAAGATGCAGATGAAGGCGCGGGACAGGCAGCAGTCCAACTGGTTGTATCGCGCAATGTAAATAAAATAATATCTGGTGATTTTGGAATAAAAATAAAACCACTCCTGGACAGCTTTAAAATTCAGATGATTGTTCTAAAAGACTCAGAAAAAAAAATAAAAGACATCATTGAAATGTTAAACCATTAAATCGTCAAATTATGCCAAGGCTTGATGGCACGGGTCCGGAGGGACAAGGTCCTCAAACCGGACGAAAATTAGGGCACTGCACAGAACTGCCCGAAGAAGAAATAGCACCAAAACTTGGTAAGGGAATGGGCAAAAGACGAAAATCAGGTGGAGGACAGGGAAAAGGTAGACGCTTAAAAAGCGGATTAAAATAGTATTCACAATTTTTAAAAAGAGGTTATTATGCCAGGATTTGATCAAACAGGCCCAATGGGACAAGGTCCTATGACAGGCCGCAGAATGGGTCGATGCACCAACTATGGGGCAGGAACCAGAAATGTAACTAATGAAACAAAAGAAAGTGCTAATGAAAACCTGCCTGAAAACATTGTCGGACGAGGATTTGGATTTGGACGCGGCAGAGGAGGAAGAGGTTTTGGCATGGGGAGAAGCAGAGGTGGCAGAGGCCGCGGATTAGGACTACAAAACCGTTTCAGAGGCGGATTCTAATTTAACCAGAAAAAGCTTAGCATTTGAAAATGCCAAGTATTTTACTAATAATTAAAAATAAGAAAATATGAAAAAAAGAATCGCTATTCCTTTAGAAGGAAATGTATTATCATCCCATTTTGGGCGTTGTCAGGCTTTTGCCTTTGTGGATGTGGAAAATGATAAAATAACCAACATCACCGTTTTAAACCCACCGGAACATCAAACCGGCTCCTTCCCGCGTTTTGTGGCAGCTAACGGCGCCACAGATGTCATTGCGGGTGGTATGGGTCCTCAGGCCGTTTCGCTATTTAATGCAGCAAATGTGAATGTATTTCTGGGCGCACCTGTCGAAACGCCCGAAAAATTGGTAAATGACTTTCTTGCAGGAAAACTTCAGCTGAGCGCAAATTATTGTGACCACAGATCTGAAGATCATAGACATGGACACCATCATTCCCATTGATGATCGTTGCAAAAAATGTTTTTTGAGAACATATCAGCGATTATTTAAAAAGTTTAACGTTGAAAATACGGAGCAGGAGCTTTTTCTTTCTTTTTTTCAAAAGGTATTAAACGAAAAGCATTATGATTCACACACTGAAATAACAAGGGAATTACATCATGCTTTTTGTAAGATTTTAAAAGTGGACGATCCTTTTGCAGAAGAAAAAGCACATAGCAACCGTATTGCATTAGAACTTTATAAGCAGTGGAAGCCGAAGGTGCTGGCGGCGGATAATCCGTTTGACATGGCGCTTCGGCTTTCCATAGCCGGCAATATTATGGATTACGGTGCAAACAACAGCTTCGATGTGCATGAAACCGTTGAAAAAGTCCTAAAAACTTCTTTTGCTATTGACCATTCTGAACTTCTCAGAAACAAAATCGAAAAAGCAAGACGAATTTTGTACCTCGGTGACAACGCCGGAGAAATTGTTTTTGATAAACTTTTTATTGAAACAATAATGCATGATGGAGTTTTTTACGCCGTGAAAGATGCCCCTATATTAAATGATGTTACAATGACCGATGCCAAAGAAGTTGGAATTGATTTGACAGCAAACGTAATCTCAAACGGCTATGATGCATCATCAACAGTTCTCAATAAATGTAGTGAAGATTTTCTCGAAGTCTATCATTCGTCAGACCTCATAATTTCAAAAGGTCAGGGGAATTTTGAAGGACTGATGAATGAAAACGATAATCGGATTTTTTTCCTGCTGATGGTAAAATGCGACGTAATTGCCGAAATGCTGAATGTCGAAAAAGGCAGTTTTGTGGTTTATAACAAAAATAATGAGCTATGAATTTCATTATTATCGTAACCGCAATCTTTTTAGCCAGCATAGGTTGTCTGATTATAGCCAGCCTGATGCTTTTATTAAAAGATAAAGACTTAAACAGGATTTCAACTTATTTTCTTTATGTGGCAAGTGGAATACTATTGGGTGCTGCTTTTTTGGGAATGATACCCAAAGCTGTTGCACTGGCTGAGCCTGTTAAAATTACAGGATTTATTCTTATAGGAATTTTATTTCTTTTTATACTGGAAAAAATTGTTTTGTGGCGTAATTGTGGAAATAAGGATTGTGACAGGCATTCCAGCGCATCATCTTCTGTAGCCCTTATTGGCGATGGATTTCATCATATCATTGATGGAATTGTGCTTACCTCGTCATTTCTGGTTTCCACTGAAGTGGGATTAATGGTGAGCGTTTCGATAGCTTTTCACGAAATCCCCAAATCTTTGGGCGATTTAAGCATCTTAATAAAAAATGGATTATCTCGTAAAAAAGCCTTCTGGTATAAAGCTTTATCGGTAAGTACAGCTTTGATTTTCGGGATCATAGCCTACTTCTTATCGAACTCAATCAAAATCATCATTCCTTATGTACTGGCATTCTCGGCTGCCAGCTTCCTTTACTTATCTATGGCGCAGCTCATTCCCGAGATGCACCGCAAAACTTCGTTAAAAGATTCGATAAATCAGGTCTTGCTCATTTTAACTGGTATAGCAATTATTTACATTAGTTTACATTTAAAATAACTTAATTATTAATCATTAAAAAATAGAATTATGAACGAATTAGAAAAATTAATCAGCAAAATGGATTTCCAGTATTTTGGAACAGGACAACACAAAATCAGTCCTGAAGATTTTTTAAAAAAAGAAGATGCTGTGCTTCTGGATGTCAGAGCACATGAGGAAGTCGCAACAATTAAATTGCACTTAAAACATCATTTTCCTGTGCTTGAAATACCTTTTCACGAACTGCCCTCAAGATTAAGTGAATTGCCTAAAGACAAATTTATCGGGATATTTTGTTCCAGTGGAGTCAGAAGCGCTATGGCCCTGGCTTATCTTAAAAGTATAGGTTTTGAGAATGTTAAGATGATTGATGGAGGTTATACACAATTCATGGAAGCTTTACTCCCAGGAAAACTGTATAAACACCTGAATAAATAGGAGGGGCAAGATATGAATATCTGGTTATTGGCGCTTATCATTCTGGTCATAGCCATATTTATGGTGATGACCGGTCATGGTGGAGGAAATTTTTTCATCATTGCTTTGGTTCTGGCAGGAATTGAAATGCACGTAGCCGCTACATCAGTACAGTTTATTTTGCTTGTGGCCGCATTATCAGCAATGCTGGTTTTTGGTAGAAAGAAGTTTGTGGAATGGAAGCTGGCCATTTTTATGGGTATACTAATTGGAGTTTCAGCCCTGCTTGGAGGCTTTTTTTCAAGGTATATAGAAGGGAAATGGCTTAAACTTATTTTGTCCGTTTTGCTATTCTTCCTTGCACTTTTAATGCTGAGACCCGTTAAAGGGAGTCAGGATGAAACGGTAAAAACAGGATGGAAATATTTGAGCATAAAATCATTTGATGGAACAAATACTTATTCCATTAATCTTTTGCTTGTAGTACCCATAGTTTTGGTATTTGGATTTGTAGCTGGAATGGTGGGTATCTCAGGTGGCTCATTTATGGTCCCGATACTTGTCTTATCGTGCAAAGTTCCGATGAAAAATGCCGTCGCAACAGCAAGTACACTGGTTGCCCTTTCAGCATTGTCTGGTTTTATCGGACATGCTGCTGCAGGTCATTTTGATTACCGGATTGCTGTTCCTGTTGCAATTGGAGGAGCTATTGGAGGACTTATCGGTGGCAGTATTGCCATAAAAACAAAACCGAAAGTCTTAAAAATTCTTTTTGCCGTAACAACCCTTGCTGCGGCTATTATTATGGCTTATAAAGTATTTTATTAATAATTTGTAAGATTAATCGGGAGGAGTAAGAAAACTCTTCCCGGTTTTAATCCATAACAATTTATGACAAACAAAAGATTATCAATTATTATTTTTCTTGCACTAATAGCCAATATTAAGTTGCTGGCTCAAAAGGATTCAACAACAATAGAGTTTGATGCAAGCATCCGCGAACGCATTGAACTGTGGAACGGCATGAATGCAAAAAATTACGGAGATGATAACCCTGATGCTATAGGATCCCTTCATGACAAAACACTTTATCAACGGGTCATAGCAGGCTTTATTTTTCATCCGACTACTTCCATTGATGTTGTTGCTCATTTGCAGGACTCACGTGCTTTTGGCTGGTCATTGCGAAATGCTGAATATCCTGATCTGTTCAAAGTGAAAGCCAAAAATACCCAAGAGCCCTATTATATAATGAATCCCAACGAAGAGTTTTTTGAAATCCATGATTTATACATAGAATATCGAAATTTGATAAAAAACTTAACATTTATACTGGGACGACAAAAGATATCGTATGGCGACAATCGTGTTTTCGGACCGGGAGAATGGGGTAACACTGGCCGCTGGACATGGGATGCATTTAAAATTTCATATAAAAACAAATCGAATTTTATCGATATTATTGCTGGTGGTACTAAAATCCATGACCCTGAAAAAATTTCATTACCTTTTACCAAAACAGAATTTTGGGGAGGCGGGTTATATGCCCACTTTGAATGGAACAAAATTGCCAATATTGAGCCATTTTACGCAATCAAAAGAGAGGGCTCAGCACCTTATGCCAATACACTCGATTTTACAAGGCAATGGATTGGTGTAAGGTTGTTTAATAATGATTTTCATCATTTTCTTTATGATTTTACTGTAAACAAAGAGTTTGGCAATGAAAGCAGCAAAAAAATAGATGCTTCTGGTATATTGGCCAAATTGGGATATCAATTTCACACTATGCCGGCTAAACCAATACTGGCTGTAAGAGAAAGTTATGCATCGGGAGGGAAAAATGCTGACAGTAAAATAAAAACATTCGACCCGGTTTATGGCTCTAAAGATCAATATTATGGCAGAATGAATATCACTTCATGGTCAAATCTGGACGACCGCGAAATATTTGTCACTCTGTTTCCTGTCAAAAATATGAAGATTGAATCAAACTATCACTGGTTTTATGTTCCCGTACCCGACGATGTCACATTGCTTGGAACCATCAAGATGCAGACAGGCAAACATCATTTAGGCAATGAATTTGACATTTTTGCCAGTTATCAGGCTGCAAAACACATGCAGTTTGTTGCTGCCTTTGGCCTCTTTTCACCGGGAGATATAAAACCCATAAATAATGCGCCAGCGAAAAATGCAAGCTGGTTTGCATTCCAAATTTTTTATCAGTTCACATCCAAAAACATCTGAGCTTTATCGAAAAAATAAAAATCGGAATTATTATTTGCGACCGCTACCACACTTGTGCCGGTGGCAAATGTTTCAGAGCTTTACAAAACCGTGAAGGAGCTTTTGAAATGTATAAAGATAAAGAGGTCGAACTTGCTGCATATACCACTTGTGGCGGATGCCCGGGAGGAAACATAGAATATGCACCCGAAGAAATGAAAAAAAACGGGGTTACGCATGTTCATTTTGCAACCGGATTTTTAGTAGGTTATCCTCCCTGTCCATACATGGAGCACTTTGAAAAGTTCATTATCGAAAAATATGCAATGAAGGTCATTTTTGGAACACACCCCATTCCTCAAAAATATTATATTCCTCACCAAAATATGAAAACATGGAATACACCCTTTCTTCATAAAGCAATTTCATTAATCATAAACGATGAGGCAACCCGATTAAAATATGATTAGCAAAAACCTTGCATTTCAAATGATAGATCATAAATTTAATTAATTATTTTTATATACTAATTTAAATAAGTACTACTATTAAATTAAGTTTTATACTTAGCAACAGAAATAGAAATATTTAGAGGCATTGTAGATGGTGCGAAATAAAAAAAATACATTATCCGTTTTTTTGGTTGTTGTTTTCTTGCTTCCAACAACAATAAAATTATTTGACGGATTTTTCCACCATCACGACTATTTCATAGGTACGGCAAAAAACGAACGACATTTCCACACGCATCATGTAAAATGCCCTATTCTGAGCTTTGAATTGTCATTGTTATTAACAGGAAAACATTTACAAGCAGCACAAAAGAACTTTTATCATGTAAAAATAAATGATAATTACAATTTTGAATGTTGTAATAATAATATAAAATTTTCTTTTTTATTACGAGCACCTCCATTTTTACAGATGAGAGAAACAATCTCTTCAAATCAATATTTTTAATCAACCACTTGTAAAAGTATTCTTATTTGTAAAATTTTTAAAAACGAAATAAAAATGAAGAAAATCGCTTTAATTTTCTTTATGTTATTTCTTCTAATAAAAATACATGCTCAAAATCATATAAAAGGTAAAGTAACTGATATTAATAATGAACCTTTGATTGGAGCTTCAGTATTTTTGCCAGAACTCAATAAAGGAACAATAACAGATCAATCAGGGGAATATGTAATAAGCAATGTCCCAGGGGGCAAAATTAAAATTCAATTTTCCTTTATTGGATATAATACAGCAATTAAAACAATTGAGGTTATACAAACCGAAACCATAGTAAATGTTCAACTGACCATAGCAATTATTCAATCGCAGGAAGTTGTAATTACGGGCGGTTATGTAAGTTCTCAACATGATAATACTGCAAAAATTGACGTGTTGCGAAGCAAGGATATTGCTTTTTCAGGATCACCCAATTTTATGGAATCATTAACCAAAGCTCCGGGTGTTGATATGATAGCCAAAGGTCCGGGTGTTTCAAAACCTGTAATACGCGGACTTTCAATGAATGATGTTCTTGTTATGAACAATGGTGTTCGAATTGAAAATTATCAATTCAGTGAAAACCACCCATTGGGTATAGATGACAACGATGTTGAAAGAGTAGAAATTATTAAGGGTCCGGCTTCTTTACTTTATGGTTCGGATGCAATAGGCGGAGTTATAAATTTCATTAAAGAAAAGCCCGCTCCGATGGGTAAAATCCTTGGTGAGTATCGAATTCAATTGCATTCCAATACACTGGGAATGAACAATAGCATTGGCCTGAAAGGAGCCTCCAAAAATCTATTTGGTAGCATTCGTTTTGGACATAAAACCCATGCCGATTATTTACAGGGGGGTGGCGATTATGTCCCCAATTCAAGGTTCAACGAAATGACTTTCAATGCTAATACTGGATACACTGGCAAAATTGGAACTTTCAGGTTATACTACGACTATTTTAAGCAAAATCTGGGTATGACAGTTCCTGATGTAATACCATTAATAACAGAACGAGGAAGGAAAAACCAAAACTGGTATCAGAACCTGGAACATCAAATGATTTCATCTCAAAACAGCCTTTACATAGGAAATTTCAAATGGGATATTAATGCGGCGTATCAAAATGCACTGAGAAAACTTCAAACAACACTTAATGAACCTTTTGTTGAAATGAATTTAAATACCATTACCTACGACTCAAAATTGCGATTTCCTTCAGGCGATAAATCAGAATATATAGTTGGTTTACAAGGAATGTCTCAGACAAACAGGAATTTAAACAATAGACCTTCCCAGTTTTTACCCGATGCCAATATTAATAATATAGGATTTTTAGGATTGGTACAATATACTTTCTTCAAAAAGTTAAAATTGCAGGGCGGCTTGAGATTCGACAAGTATAAAATTGAAACTTTTGCCCTTGGAAGAGAAGGAACAGAGGGTTACCATGCTCCTGTAAACAAAAATTTTTCTGATCTTAACGGTTCGATTGGTGCAATATATAAGGTTAATGAAAAAATGATGCTCAGGGCTAATATCGCAAAAGGCTACCGTGCACCAAACTTATCCGAACTCACCTCAAACGGAATGCATGGAAACAGATATGAGGTGGGTAATAAAAATTTATCTCCTGAAAATTCAATTGAAACAGATTTAAGCATGCATTATCATGGAGGGTTCCTGTCCCTTGATTTGGCCTGTTTTTACAATCAAATTATTGACTATATTTTTATTTCTCCAACCTCAGATACAACATCAAATGGTATAAAAATTTATAAATATTCACAGACAAATGCTAAACTTTATGGTGGGGAAGCAGGAATCCATTTTCACCCTAAATCATTACCATGGTTGCATATTCAAGCTATATATTCTGCTGTTACAGGAAAACAAGAAAATGGGGATAATCTACCATTTATACCGGCTCAAAAATTACGCTATGAAATAAGAGCAGAACGTGAAAACATTGGATTTTTGTATAAGCCTTCCATTCAACTTTCTGCTTTATCTGCATTAAAACAAAATCATCCCTCACCCTATGAAAGAGCAACTAATGGATATACCCTTGTTAATTTAAGTATTAATACAGACATTCATATAGCCCGACAAACGTTTACTTGTGATTTATCTGTAAACAACATTCTTGACACACAATATTTTGATCATCTTTCTACATTGAAACCATTGAACTATTACAACCAGGGAAGAAACATAAGTTTGTCTTTAAAAATACCATTTCAGATAAAATAAATGAGGTTGCATTATGCCTGAAAAAAAGATGTTTAAAATTGCCATTGCCAGCGGGAAAGGAGGAACCGGTAAAACAACCTTATCTACCAACTTGGCTTCCTTCCTTGCTGAAAAAAAAGAAGTGGTGTTGGTTGATCTGGATGTGGAAGAACCTAATGCAGGGCTTTTTATAACCGGAACACCCATCCATCACGAAGATAAATACAAAATGATTCCTCGCTGGGAACAAAATCAATGTACACTTTGCGGAATTTGCCAAAATGTCTGTAAGTTTCATGCTGTTCTGCAATTAGGCAAAATTATTCTTGTTTTTCCGGAATTATGCCACAGTTGTTATGCCTGCTCTGAGCTTTGTCCTGCACAAGCCTTACCCATGCAGCCTAAAAAAATGGGAGAACTGACAGAATATGAAGTAAACGACAATCTGCACTTTATCGAAAGCAGAATTGAAATAGGCGAAGAACAGGCAGTACCGCTTATTGCACAAACCAAAAAATATGCTGCTACAAAGTATCCACAGGTAGATCTTCAGATTTATGATTGTCCTCCTGGAACTTCCTGTCCTGTGATTGAAGCAACCAGAGATGCCGATTTTGTGATTTTAATTACGGAACCTACTCCCTTTGGTCTACACGATGTGAGTCTTGCCGTTGAAACTATGCGCAAACTCGACAAACCTTTTGGTATTGTTATTAACCGCTTTGGCATAGGCAACGATGATATAATCAATTACTGCAATAAAGAAAATATTCCGATTATTGCAAAAATCCCCAATCATCGAAAAATTGCCGAGCATTATTCCTCCGGCAAGCTTATTTACAAAGAAATACCGGAGATGAAAGCGGCATTAGATCAAATTATGAATTCTTGTATGGCAACTATTAATAAGGAAGTTAAATGAAAGAGATCGTAGTAATCTCGGGCAAAGGCGGTACAGGTAAAACGTCCATTGCGGCTTCATTTGCTGTGCTGGGAGGAAGCGATGTGATTGTTGCCGATTGTGATGTAGATGCTGCCGATATGCACCTGCTGCTAAAACCCGATTTCGAATTTTCAGAAGAATTTTATAGCGGCGAGATTGCCTATATTGAACAATCCAAATGCATTGTCTGCGGAAAATGTGCTGAAGTGTGCCGTTTCGATGCTATTTCTTTTATCAACTCGCAATATTTCATCAATCCATTAAGCTGTGAAGGCTGTGGTTATTGTTCACAGGTATGTCCTGCATCGGCAATTATAAACAAATCACGTTTATCAGGCAAATGGTTTATCTCCAATATCAAAACGGGCAGTAAAATGATACATGCCAGGCTCGATATTGGTGCCGACAACTCTGGCAAGCTGGTTGCCAAAGTAAAAAATGAAGCGAAAAAATTAGCCTCCGAAGAGGCAAAACCTTTTATCCTTATTGATGGTTCACCGGGTATTGGTTGTCCGGTTGTTTCATCATTATCAGGGGCTAATTTTGTGGTATTGGCGGTCGAACCCTCCGTTTCCGGCGTACACGATTTAAAACGGGTATATCAGGTAGTAAAAAATTTCAATATCAAAGCCGGATGTATTATTAATAAAGCAAATTTAAATCCTGAGAAACATCAGGAAATAAAAGACTTTTTACTAGAAGAAAATATTTCACATTTGGCCGATATACCTTACGATGAGAATTTTACAAAAGCAATGGTAAATGGAATGACCATAATAGAGTATGACCAAAATGATCTAAAAAAGATACTTTCCCAAACCTGGGAGAAAATTAAAATATTATTAACCAATTAAATTTTTGAATTATGAAAACAACTGATGTATTAGTAATTGGCGGGAGTGCTGCCGGTATGGTAGCAGCTTCAACAGGAAAAGCTCATTGGCCAAAAAAACAGTTTATTCTGGTAAAAAAACAAGAAGAGGTACTGGTGCCATGTGGCATACCTTACATATTTGGAACATTCGATAGCATTGACAAAAACCTTATGCCTGTTGATGCTTCGCTGCGAAAAATGGGAATAGAAACCCTGGTTGATGAAGCAACAGAAATTGATTGGGACAAAAAGATCGTTTCATTTTCAGGCGGTGAAAAAATCAGTTACCAGAAGCTTATTATTGCTACAGGTTCCACTCCGGTGAAACCTAAATGGTTAAAGGGTGCTGAACTGGAAAATGTTTATGTAATTCCAAAGGATAAGAACTATCTTGATGTCATGAAAAGCAAGCTGGGAACAGCAAAAAATATAGCTGTTATCGGTGCAGGCTTTATTGGAGTGGAACTTTCGGACGAACTTTCCAAACAAGGATTGAAAGTTACGCTCATTGAAAAACTTCCGCATATATTAAACCTTGCTTTTGATCCGGAAATAGCAGATCGTATTCACGAAATGCTGGTAAAAAGAGGCATAAATGTAATTACAGGCAAAGGTATAAGTAAAATTCTGGGAACAAAAAAAGTTGAGTCAATTGAACTTGAAGATGGCTCTGTAATGAACATAGATGCAGTTGTACTTTCAATGGGTTACAAGCCCAACAGCGAATTAGCGAAGAAGTCGGGAATCTATGTTGATGAAGATGGCTTTATTGCTGTTGATGAATATATGCGTACCCATGTGAAAGATGTTTTTGCTGTGGGTGACTGTGCACAAAAACGCGATTTTGTTACACGCCGTCGTGTACCAACCATGCTTGCCTCAACTGCATGCGCAGAAGCACGCATTGCCGGTATGAATTTATTTAATTTACATGTGGTAAAAACATTTAGCGGAACGATAGCTATTTATGCAACAGCAATTGGAGATACAGGCTTTGGCACAGCTGGAGTTACTGAACAAAGAGCCATACAGGAAGGAATAGCTGTAATTACGGGAACATTTGAAGGCGTAAACCGCCATCCAGGGAACTTACCAGATGCTCACAAGCAACTTGTTAAACTTATTGCAGCCAAAAATTCAGGCGTGATTATCGGTGGGGAAGTTATTGGGGGAAAAGAAACCGGGGAGTTAACCAATGTAATTGGTTTAGCTATACAAAATCGCATGTCAGTAAACTCGTTTTTAACCATGCAAATTGGTACCCATCCGTGTCTCACCGCCTCACCCGCTGCATATCCACTTATTAAAGCGGCCGAAATGATTGCTGTGAAAAATGAAAAATAAATCATTATTTTATATAATCAACGGAAGCGAAGAATTCAATATTATTGATATTTTATAAAAGGCATGCTATCATTGTACACTTTGATTGAGATTCCTTTGAAATATTGAGGAATGATCAGATGATCTTGTATATACATGTCTATATTTAATATGCTGGCGCCATGAAAAAAAACATTTTATTTACATTGTTAATTTTCATTTTTCCTTTTGCAAATGCCCAGATCATTCAATCATTTCAATTCATAAAAGGAAGTTTGCACGATGGGGAAAAACTGATGAAGGCCTACCTCTTGCCTGTCGAAAACTCATTTAGTACAATTAATGGTTCAGGATTAATCCATCCTGAACCAATAACCAAAAAGTTCTCCTTTAAAGTTACCGTCGATTTTATGGAAGTAACTGCTCCAATTTCTGACAGAACGTATGATGTAAACAAACTTCAGTTGGCAGAGTTTAAGCTATCTGATCCGAACAGACCAATAGCACAAACTTTTGCCGGAGGCTTTGATAGTATTAAATTAGAAACAAAATCAACATATCGGGTTCCAACTATTTCATATCCATTTTACACTGAGAAACCTCTGGCCTCTTTTTACACGCCGAAAGGAATTACAAGAACCATTCCCTTTGCTGCGATTGGTATTGCTTTCAGCACCCAATCAAACTCCTTAGCATTCAGAGTACTTCCGCCTTTATCTCTACCTGGAATTGACGGTAAAATATCGCTTGTTGGATTAACAGCTCAAACAAAGATTAACAAACTTTTTTCTTCTTTAAACCATATTCCTTTTGATATAATTATTTCGTGCGGCTTTGAAAAAATTCAACTCAATATCAATCCTAATTTAAAACCTATGAACTCAACTGATAGAGAATACGACAACCAGAAGTTTTTTATCCATTCTACTGTTATTCCGCTTCAGGTAGCTATTAGTAAAATTTTCTTCCATAATTTTAATGTATTTGTAAACGGAGGAAAGAGCATTGCTTTCACCAATACCGGATTAGCAGGTACCTATCCACTTTATAAGAGCGATCCAACTGACTCATACAACATTATTATCGATAAAATCAAAGATCCTATTGAGTATGCACGAAACAATTCAGCTTTATTTTTGAAATTAGGTGTTGGCTACTATTTAAAACGTATAGGATTTAACGGAGAATTTTCATTCGCTAAGTATAAAAGTATGTGCATTAGAGTTAACGTATATATATAAAACTAAAGCGAAAAGTGAATGAAGAATTACTTAAATGGTAAAAGAGAAAAATTTAGTTTTTAAATATTTATCAACTGATTAAATTTTTAAACAATGAGAATTGCATTCACATCCACTGGAACTACGTGGGATTCGATGATTGATCCCCGTTTTGGAAGAACCGAATTTATTGTTTTGTATGATGAGGAAACCAAAGAACTCACAACTTATGACAATTCGGCTATAAAAGAAGAAG